>ENA-UOJV01000150-UOJV01000150.1-human-gut-metagenome-genome-assembly--contig:-C82-NODE-150-length-119551-cov-42.571735_pt1 | contig 119551 bp, 105 predicted proteins | sample MGYA00242356_ERZ723903 | MGnify/ENA metagenome assembly ERZ723903
GGAGATCCGCCGGAGCGGTGCTTAAGCCGTCAGGCGGGAATTGTGCGGTGTTGCCTTAATTATACCGCTTTTATATCAGCCTTGCAAGCACACCGCAGGCGAAAGGGACGCAAAAAAATACCGCCGCCCGATACGGGCAGCGGTGCTTTTTTGAACGAATCCAATTTCTCTGGCATCTGCGCACGATCCATGCGCTGCGGTTTGCTTTACTGCGTATTTTCGCGCAGGGCGGCCCGCATCTCCTTCTGGATCGCAGGGGTCGTTTCCATCTTCTGCATCAACGCGGCGAGCAGCTCCGGCAGCTGCTTTGCGGGCAGCTGCTCTGCCACTACAGCAGCCAGATATTCAGCATGGGACATTGCCGGCTCAAAGGTGCGGGCATAGGTCTTGCCGCTGCGGACAAAACCGACCTCACGCAGGACGCCCTTTTCCATCAGGCTGTTCAGCATCGAAAAAATCGAGCGTTCCTTCCATTTGCGCTCCACGCAGGTGGAAACGACCTCCGTCTGGGCCATCGCATGATCGGCCTTCCAGAAAATCTCCATGATCTGTTGTTCGCTTTTTGTCAGGTGCACTTGGTATACCTCTCTCCCTAAGGTACTGCCGCATGGCGTCTGCCTTGCAGGCCTGTGCGCCGCCCGGCGGCTGCGCACCCTCCGCCCAAAACGCTGCGGCACTGCAGACATTTTGATCTTTGCAGAGGGTACACCTCGCCTCTTTCAGCGGTGCATAGAGCCATGCGGTGTAGCCCAGAATTTCGTTTATACTTTTATACTATCCGGTTGTGAGTAAAATGTCAATGATTTTTTGCAAAATATTTTTGGAATCATAGTTACTTTGTAACATTTTCACAACTTTTCTACATTTTGCGGTGCAACTGCCTGTTTTTTCTATTTCCTACATAGATTCGATGCTTCATCAAGGTGTGGCACATGTGCGGCACAATTTGCCACACCTTGCCACACATGCGCCTCGCGCAGGTATATTACACCGGTCCAATTCAACATCATCTTGATTCTTTCCAGCGATCGCGCAGCAGCTTCAGCGCCCGTTTTTCCAGCCGGGAAACATTCCGCCGCGCCTATTGTAAACGATTGGCCCTAAGAAATCGCTTCCAACTCACGGAAGCGGAATTTGATGATGATTTGTTTGTTTTCGGTCAGTTCCACACGCTCGATGAGGCTGACCAGAAGCTCCCGGCTGGTGTAGGCAGAATCCAAAAACTGCTGCACCAGCTCTCTTGCTCGGTCTTCTGTGCTGACCGGGCTTTCTTTTTGTGATTTCAGCTCTTTCCGCTTCTCTTCCAGAGAAGTTCTGTCCATCTTCACTCGCTGATAGATGCGCTCGAAGTCCGCTTCGGCAAGAAGTCCGGTCAGCCGATCCATATACATCTTATCCAGGTTGGTAGTCAGACTGTCGATCTTATTCTGAATGGACTGGATTTCTGCTTCATGGTTTTCCGCCTTGCGGGCTTTCTCTACTGCATCGGCAGCAATTGGCTGAAGCTTATTTGGATCAAGATAAGCTTCACAGACTTCTCTGACTTTAGCCAGAACTGCTTCGGTAACGACCTGCTCTTTGATGGAGTGGCAGGAACAGACACCTGCTTTGGTGAAACGCTGGTAGGTTCGACACACGAAAAACAGTCGATCTTCACCGGATACCGGCGGACGATTTAGCACCGCCATTGGATAACCGCACTCATGGCAGAAAATCAAGCCTTTTAATAAGAAGTCATAGGTTCTGCTTCGTGTGTGCTTGCGGCTGTTGACCAGCATCCGCACCTTCTGAAAGGTTTCTTTGTCAATCAGCGGCTCGTGGGTGTTTTCAACTACAACCCAGTTTTCCCGATCTTGTTTCAGACATTTCTTGGACTTGTAGCTGATTTTCACCGTTCGTCCTTGAACCATATTGCCCAGGTAGGTTTCGTTCTGCAGCATTTCAGAAATGCGTTCGCTGGACCAAAGTCCGGCATAAGGACCTTTGCGTCCCATATTCCAGCCACAGTAAGTTGCAGGCGTCGGAACACCTTCTTCGTTGAGAGTCGCCGCAATCTTGCGGCAGCTCATACCATCCAATGCCATGGCGAAGATTCTGCGCACCACAGGAGCCACTTCCTCGTCGATGACAATTTCGTTTTTCTCCGTCGGATGCATCTTATAGCCATACATGGGCTTGCCGCCAATGAACTGACCTTTCCGCTGTTTATCCCGCTTGACGGATTTGATCTTCTTGGAAATGTCTTTGGCATACATATCGTTCATAATGGCACGGAACGGGGTAATGTCATTGGCGGTGGATTCTACACCGGTGTCAATACCGTCCAACAACGAAATGTAGCGCACTCTCTTTTCGGGGAAGTATCTCTCCATATAATGACCGGTCATGATATAATCACGGCCCAGACGGGATAGGTCTTTGGTGATAACCATGTTGACCTTCTTGGCTTTGATATCCTCAATCATGCGCTGAAAGTCAGGGCGGTCAAAACTGGTACCGCTCCAACCATCATCGACATAGGTATCGTAAACGGAAAGGCGATGCTGCTGAACAAATTCATTGAGCAGGGATTTCTGGTTGGTTACACTTTGGGATGGTCCTTCGGTCTCATCCTCCTTTGATAAACGGATGTACAATGCGACATGGTAATCCATAGGGTTGCTTATTTCTAAGTACATAGTTTCCTCCTTGAAATAAGCGACCACTCATCGCAAACATTGTACAACGGGTTCCTCAGATGTCGCAAGGATGCGGACAAGATAAAGCCGAAAAGACTCCTCCAGCAACTCAGCGAGGCTCTTTTCGGCTTCGGTATATATGCAGTGCACAACAGGCAAGGTTTGTTTCATACGTTCTACCTCCTTTGTTCATCGTATGTAAAGGGGCAAATTTTCTTGCCTGTCCATGTTGTGAAATTGATCCATTCCGTGACAGGAATGGAATTGTCTATGGGAAACTCGAAATTGTCATTGGATTCCATGTACAGTGTTTAGAAAAAAATCCCTCTATACCAAGTTCTGTGTTGGTGTAGAGGGATTGCCTATTTAACTAAGTGACGTTGACTATGGCCTCGGCTGGCTTCTTGCAGCTCGTTGTTACTGCGGCTTTCGGATCTCCCTACTCTCCGTCTGCAAAACCTCCCCGAGTAGGAACAAGAACTTTCCTCCCATGTAACCGCCACATGATATTGTCAATATCACTTCCTACTGCCAAGCGCGTAGTGGTCTCTCACCACTTAGTTGTTGCCCATGCCTGGCACACTACGCAAGAAACCCGGCTCATACTTGACGTATAGCCGGGTTTCTTGAGAGGCTAATATCAATGACTGTTTTATAGATTGTGACCAAATTTGTCATTACCTATATTTCAGAATATCCAGCATACTATGTTTATTTAGCTTGAACTATCACTTCTCCCTGACAATGAAGCAACTGAATCTCTAGTGTGCCTGGGATTCGCTGCGCAAATTGCGCTGGCTCTCCATCAATAGTAACGGAGTAGTCCGAATATTCCTCATTCATCACGGCTAGAAGTAAGCCTCCCACTCGACTGGTTTTATACCGAATTCTAGCGCTGGAATAATCGTTAGAAAAGTGCCACTCCTCTAACCAGGTGTCAAACCCAACCGTTACGTTACCCGGCTTATAGTACGAATGATACCACACCACAAGTGGAGAGGATAAGCCACTGAACTGATGGAACCATCCTCCTCGCTCACTTTCAATTTGGATCAGTTCAAAGGTGTTATAGCTGAAATCCGTCTCCTGGCTCCAGGCGTGCAAGGCTGTTTTGGCAATTTTCTCTGCAAATTCCCCATATCCCAAATCCAGCATGGATTTCCAAAGGAAATACTGATACGGAAGCCACACACTTCCGTTCCAGTATCCATTGTCATAGTAATATCCAGCACTCTGGTCCACAGTAGATATACCTACCGGGGTAAACAGCTCTTGCGGACTTGTCAGGTGTGCAAGTAGCCGCCGGGTCTGCTCCGGGGTTGTGACCCCCGCAATCAGCGGGGTAACGCCGTCTACACCCTTGTTATAGTTTTCTCCCGTTTCCGTTCTCAGAATACCTGCAGCGTAGAGATTTTCGTCATGTACCACATAGCCGAAATATCCGCTCTCCTCGTCCCAGGCATGGCTGACAATGGCATCTCCCACCTGCTTTGCGTCATCGGCATATTGCTGGACATCCTGCTTGTACCCAAAATACTCCGCAATAGCCTTCATGAATTTTGCGATGCGCACCAGATGCACGCTGCTGCAAAGGGGAGCCACAGAATGCTCCAACTTCTGCTTATGCAGTTCCACCTGGGCCGGATAGTCGTCCATGCCGCTGGCGTTGTAGAAGTAATCGTACACAGTAAGCAGGCCGCTCTTATACCGGGCGGTTGTAGACCCCTCGCTTTTCCCAGCGAAAAACTGATAATACCTCCGGAGCATGGGATAGTACTGCTTGAGCCGGGCTTTGCCCTCTGGCGGCAGCTTCTGTAGCAGTTCGTAGAACAGATAAAATTGTGTGGGCACCATAGATCCGTGGAACAAAAAGGCAAAATCCTGGTTGTCTTTTTCTGACAAGTAGGTATCCAGCACATATTCCGCTTTTTGCGTGGAATACTCCAGCATACCAATCCCGATCATTCCGGAATCCCATGTATAGAGACTGTCCCACCGCTTTCCCGGGGTGTAGTGGATAATCTGACAACCGTGCCTGCAAATGGGGTAGACCACATTTGAGAATATGGCCGATTTCATCAGCCGAACAGCAAAGGCAAAGGGCTCTCCCGCCCGGTTGCAGCATTTTTGCTGCTGTTCCACATAAAGTAGCCGCTTTTTCTCCAGCTGTTCCTGAGTATACTGAGCACCAGTGCTGCTGACATATAAATACTCTGTCTTTGAAGTGTTAGGCGCAAGGAAGATCGCCTCCACCACATTGATGTGATAAAAGCCATCATCCGAGTGTTTCTGCTGAAACGAGTTGGAGAAGCTTCGGGTCAAGTCGTCATAGGTGTGGTCGGAGTTACTCATTCTTGTAACCAAGGCATCCTCAATGCAGCCGGAATGCAAGGTTCTCTTGCGTACGCGGGGATTGAAAATGGTCAAACCAATCTCTTTCTCGTGATAATGATAGCGGTATTTTGTAGTGTGTCCAGTTTCTTCTATATCCGGAATGACATTTCGCTTTGTCTGCGTCACGGTTATTTCGTGGATATTCTCCCGCTCCACAATACAGAAAAAGTCCAGCTTCACTCCATTTCCGTTGGTACCTTTGGATACCAGATCCAACTGAAACACGCCTGGCTCCAGCTGCCCCAATTCCAGGAAGGCTATTCTGGTTGTGCTTGTTTTTTCAAAAGTAATGTCTCCGTATGCAGTGGCAAATACCACATTCTCGGACTCATTCACCGTCTGGTAACGCACACACAGTACTCCATTCCGGTACTGATTCTTGATCTCCTGCCGAAATGAGATTGTGTCATCAGAATCACCGCCAAAAGCCTTCAGCTTCAGGTGGGCAGCCATGAATGCATAGAAGGTTTCCCCCACGCCCACACCGTCCACAAAGTCTTTCTGTTGTACTTCCCCTTTTTTCAATCCATCCGGATTGAGTCGGTCCCACGGTCTCTTTCTGGCAAATTGCAGGTTCTGGTAGTCGATGGCCTTCCAGTAATCATGCTTTTCGGGCAGCACAGGGGTGTTGACAGTTATCTGTGGGTATTCGATGGCTGAAAGTAGATTGAGCAGGCAATTTTGCGGTCGGTCCGTGTGGTTGTGATACTCCACCCGGACGCCCCAGGTCTCCTCATCCAGTTCAAAAAATTCCACATCCGCATACAACTGATCCTTCCAAATCAGCTCATACCGATATTGGAAATATCGCCCCTCCGGGTCCGCCTGCCAGGGATGATAATTGGACGGCACCGTAACATTGGGCGCTGGCACTGAGCTATTGGCATAGGTGGGATATATCACCAGGTCAAATCTGGCACCGGGAATCGCGCTCTCCTTCATCACACGTGAGAGCCCCATGTATTTCTTGGAATACGGTCCCCATACCGGCATCTGTTTTTGCTTCTCAAGATCCATATATCCACATTCCTTTCTTGGGCGGCTTGGCTGACGGAGAAGAAACCGGCGCATAGCATAACGCCATAACTTGGCTAAATATCGTTATACGTGCGCCGATTTTATCCAACGTTTTATTCTTTTGTCTGCTTCAGTTGCAGTTTAGCGATTTGATCTTCAATCTCAATCATCTTTTTGCCAGTAAGCGGGTAGAACTTCATGGCGATTACGGAGATAATCCAGCCAGCAATGGGCATGCCGTTGTACAGTATCATAGTAACAAAAAACAACTCCGGGGTCAAGGAGTCAGTTAAGCCCATGCTAACAGACACATAGAATATCTCGCTTTGGCAGGGATAAAAAAAGCAGCACGAGCGTCTACCCCAAACGGCAGACGCTCGTGCTGATAATGCTATGTGGTTTTAACTGCCATCAAGCACGATTCACTGATCAAGGCTTATCGATGGGAAACTTTGAAATTACCTGAATGAACGCCATAACGATAATATCATGCAGATCCTCATCTTTGCGGTTAGCACTGCGGCTCGCATTCTCTATCATGGGGTGAAAAAGGTCAAACATTTCCATCAAGGCTTTTTCATCACCGTTTTTAGCGTTAATCAACAGTTCGCGAAAAGAAATCATATCAATCATCCTCCAGCATTTCTTTCTTCAGCTTATCGAGAGCATTCTTCTTGTGAGACCGAATTGTAGAACTGGTGACACCCAACTGCCGGGCAGCCTGCTCGGGGGTAAGTTCGTCCTTATAGAGCGGCTTGATGACCACGCGCTCTGGCTCAGACAGAACGGAAAGGCTCTTGCGGAGCTTTTCCCGCAACCATTTTTCGCCGAGGATCTCCTCCACCGTGAAAGGGCTGCTCTGGCAGCGTTTTTTATCCGCCGCTGAGAGATCTTCATAGAGATACTCATGATCCAAAATAGGTTTTAACTTTCTATAATACTCCGCCCTTTTGTTAGCTAATGTGCGCTTTGCATATAAAATCGCGCAAGCAGCTCGGCATCCTCTGCCGTAAGCACATACTTATCGCTGGCATTCTTTTTAATCATATAAACCTCCTGAATTTTGAGTTTCATAGAATAAAGCTCAAGACCGGGAGGTCCACGAATGCAGTTGGGCGGCAAGGTACCGGCGAAAGAACACAAAAAAATATGCCAGATGGTTATAAAAACCATCTGGCATACGAATAATACACGAAAAACTACGCGGCGAAGGGACTTTTGAAAGTACACAGTGGCGCTTGATGGGGTTTCTGCCTTAATACGGCATAGCTCCGCTTACCGGAGCGTCAAGCACATCTACCATGCAATACGCCTTTCAACTAAATATGTCCCACAAAAAGAAAAAGCCCGGCAAGCCAAAACTTGTCGGGCAGAAAGTGGATTTACTTTTCTTCCATCCAACCAAGGAATGTCTGCAATTTCTGTATGTCACCGTCATCGAGGTCTTGCAGTCGGTTAAAGATATTGATACGGTCAGTTTCATCCCCGGCACCGGCGAAAAATTCCTGTGGGGTTACGCCAAGGTATTCACAGATGCGCAGGAATTCATGCATTGAGGGCAATGCCTTGCCGATTGAAATACTGCGCATATAGCTGCCGCTTTTGCCAAGGTCAAGGCTCATTTTATGTTCAGAAACGTGGAGGCGATGGCGCAGCTGCGTGATGCGCTTACGGACAAAATTCTCATATTCGGCTACCTGAAGCAAGCAGATACACCCTTTCCCACTTATACTATAATATGTAAATATTGTAATATAAATCGCGGTAGAACGTTCAGCATTGATGTATCAGTTTTCGATTGATTACCAACAAGCTGACGATTAAATAATGAATTTCGAAAAAAGTTTTTTCAAGCGCTGTGTTTCAGATGATAAGCAGCAGGTCGGGAAAGCGTAAAATATGGTCGATATGGGCAATCGCCCCGGCTAATGTATCAAAACGCCCCTCGCACGGATCGGGCACTTCGGTAAGGGCAGCGGGGTCTGCCGTAAGACCGTTTTCCTCCAGCCACGCATCAAACGCCTTGCGCATCGCTGCGGCGTTGGCGCGCTTTTCCTCTTTGGTGACACGCTCATCAAGGTAGATAATGGCATCATATTTGTGGGCTGCGGTGTTATGGGTAATTTCAGCAAAGGTGAACCTGTCTATATAGATATGGAATAAGAGTTCCACCCCCAACTTGTGCAGCTCGCCTTCCGCGCGCCGGCGTTCGGAAATTTGCGCCTTTTCGCCCAACATGGCACGTAACTGGCAAAACAGCTCGTCCCGATCCGCAGGGTACAACGCAGTACCCTTGGTGTCCTCGATTTCCTCAAAGCAGTACGCCTGCTGCGAGGGCGACAGCATCCCCTGTTCAGCCAGCTGTATAGCATTGAGAAGATCCTGCCGATAGGATTGCGATAACGACATTGCGAATTCCTTTTTCACAAAAGATCACTCCTTGTTTTTAATTGGTGAATCTAGTATGAATTATAGTTCTTGTTTGTGTCGAAATCGCTCGAAGGCAAGGATATAAAGGAAAAAATTCATACAACAATCCTTGCGTGAATTTTGCCGTATGCTTTGCCGCATACGGCTTTTTTGTTCGGTTTTGTTCAGGGTTTTGTTCAGATTTTCAGGCCCTGCTTGCAACTTGCCCGCCAAACAACTATAATGATTATATGTAACTTTGCATAAAAATTCCCCACAGGGAGTTGAAGATATGAAAAAGAGAAACGACCAGAATGTCATTGTAAAACGGGCAGTTCTCGTCTTTATCCTCATGTTTCTTGTGTTGCTGGCGGCGTTGGCATTTTTCACCCGCAGCATCGTCATGCGCGAACAGCTCAAGGCGTCCTACACGGCGGAGACCACCGTCGCCAATGTGGAGGCCCAGCTCAACCGCTACCTGGCGGAGTCCGAGCTGCTGAAAAGCATCGTTGAGTCCGGGTATGAAATCAGTGACAGCGATTTTGCCGCACTGTCCAAGCTTATGTACAACGAGGACGGCATTATCAAGGCCGTAGAGCTGGCCCCGAACGGCGTCGTGCGCAGCGTTTACCCGCAGGCGAGCAACGCCGACGCCCTGGGGCTGAATATGCTCCGGCACCCCGAGCGCAAAGTTGAAGCCAGCCTTGCCAAGGAGAGTGGCCAGTACACGATTGCCGGGCCGTTTCAGCTGGTGCAGGGCGGCACCGGCGCACTGCTGTTCGATCCTATCTACACCACCGGTGCGGACGGCAGCCAAAAATACTGGGGCTTCTCCGTCCTGGTGCTGGACTGGGAGAGTTTTCTCGATGAAATCCAAATCAACAAATTACAGGATGCCTCCTACGAGTACCTGATTTGGAAGGAGGGCCACAACGGTGAGCGGATCGTCATTGCCCAGGGCGACCGCCCCGTGGGACCGAACACACTGGAAGTTGCCTGCGCCGTGCCCAACGATACCTGGTATTTTGAGATACGCCCGGCCACGGGCTGGATCACCCCGACCCAGGAAACCTTTAACGTACTTTTGCTGCTGGTGCTGCCCGCACTGGCCACAGTCGGCTACTGGCAGTTTGAACTGCGCCGCTACAAGGACGCCGTCCACGCCGCCGAGCTGGAAAAGGCCGCACGGGAGGCACAGGCCGCCAACGTTGCCAAAACGCGGTTTCTTTTTAATATGAGCCATGACATCCGCACCCCGATGAACGCCATCATCGGCTATGCAGGGCTACTGGCAGCCCACCTGGACGAGCGGGATCGTGCGCTGGATTATCTGGGAAAAATACGTTCGTCCAGCGATTTCCTGCTCTCCCTCATTAACTATGTGCTGGAAATGGCCCGCATTGAGAGCGGCAAGGCTGCCTTGAAGCTTGAGCCGTCTGACATCAACGAGCTTGCCGCCTCGCTGAAAGCCGTGTTTGACCCACTGGCCGACGAAAAGCACATCACCACCACCTGCACCATCGATATCCAACATCCCTATGTGCGCAGCGACCAAACGAAGGTACGTGAAATTCTCTTAAATATCATCAGCAACGCCATCAAGTACACACCCGAGGGCGGCCGCGTCGATTTCACCATGACCGAGCTGCCCGGCGAAACGCCCGGCACCATGCGTTACAAGGCTGTCGTGCAGGATGACGGCATCGGTATGAGTGCGGAATATCTCCCCCACCTGTTTGAGGAGTTTTCTCGTGAGCACACCAGCACCGAGAGCCGCGTCATCGGCACCGGCCTGGGCCTGCCCATCGTCAAGTCGCTCGTCCAGCTCATGGGCGGTACCATCGATGTCGAGAGCACTGTTGGTAAGGGTTCGACCTTCACGGTCGTTATCCCCTTCCCTGTCATCAGCAAAGAAGAGCTGACCCAGCAGCGCGAGCAGCCCGCCGACCCCGCCGCTGGGCTGGCAGGAAAGCACCTGCTGCTGGCCGAGGACAACGACCTAAACGCCGAGATCGCGCTGACGATCCTGCAGGAGAACGGCATGATCGTTAACCGCGCTGAGGACGGCATCCGCTGCCTGGAGCTTTTGGGTGCAAAACCCGCCGGGTACTACGACGCCGTGCTCATGGATATCCAGATGCCCCGCATGGACGGCTACCAGGCAGCGCAGGCCATCCGCGCTTTGCCTGATGCCCGGTCCACCGTGCCCATCATCGCCATGACGGCCAACGCCTTTGAAGAAGATAAGCAACGCGCGTTTGACGCCGGCATGAATGACCATATCTCCAAACCCATCAGCCTGAATGCTCTGTTGGCCGCACTGCGGAAAAACCTGAAATAACTTGCAGAGAGGAAATTTTGATATGCTCCCTATATAGCGAACAGTGAAATAAAACACTGAAAGCTATATAGGGAGCATTTTTGTATGAGAGGAAAAATATCACCAGCAGTCAAGCAAAAGGCAGTAATGGAGATAGAATCTGGCAGATTGTCCCAAAGTGAAGTAGCAAGACGACTATGTGTAGACGGAGAAACTGTCCGTAGTTGGCTGACAGCGTACAGAAGTGAGGGCAATGCGGGTCTAGAGTGCGACGGGAAAAATCGTATATGAAAAAAAGCACCTTGCCTACAAAATAGGTAAGGTGCCAAGGATACGACTATTTGTTTTTAGCTGGCTATTTGTCACTTCAGCCAGCTGAGAGGGGGTTGTTAGGGGGAGAGGAACCTCCCAAACCCATTCCTGAAAAAAGTTACACTTCCCCCTTGATTTGATAAGATGGTTTCAAAAGGATGCTGATACACGCAAATTAACCGTCCCGCATTGTCGGATGCGGTAAGATGATTTTGTTCGGCATATTATCGATAACGATCCTGGTTTTGATATGTTCTCTTTCGAAGGCTTTAGGCCTACGTTAGAGATAATCAAATCAATCGTAGAAGATGCAGATCGTAACTAATAATTTGATGAGTGGCCGCTAAAGTTAATAATCAAAACACTGATGCCCGGGGAGCCTTTCGGCCCTCCGGGCATCGTTTACATTAGTGGCGGCGCTATACATAGCTGCGGCTGATGTGCAGCGTCTGCGCCGTCTGCTGCTGGGTCTGTGCCGCACCGCCGAAGCCGTACCGCAGCCGCATGATCTGCCGCTCCCGCCCGGGCAGCTGCTCCACCATGCTTCGCAGCCGGGCCGCATCGGCACGCTGCTCGCAGTCTGCCTCCATGTCCGTCTCATCGGGCAAGGTGTCTGCCAGCGTCAGCTGACCGCCCGCCTCCAGCGGCTCCTGCAGTGAAAGCTGCGACCCCGCCCTGCGCGTGCGGCGCAGTTCCATCCGCAGCTCATTCTCAATACACCTGCTTGCATAGCTGGCGAACTTTTTGCCCTTGTCGGGGTCGAAGGTATCCACAGCCTTGATGAGGCCGATGGTCCCGATCGAGATGTAATCGTCCTGCGCGGCATCCCCCGCGTAGTATTTTTTGCAGATATGGGCCACCAGCCGCAGATTGTGGCGTATCAGCGTGTCACGCGCAGCGGCGGCGGTCGGCCCGCCCCGGCGCAGGTCGGCAAAGGCCGCGCACTCCCGCTCCGGCGGCAGCGGCCGCGGAAAGGACCCGCTCTCAAGATGCAGCGCAAGATACAGGATATGCCCTGCAGCCACCTGCAAAAAATAACCCAAAATGCCCAGCATACACACCACCTCGCGGAAATGTATGCCGGGTATCTGCTTTTTATCCCTGTCTGCAGGCTCTGTGCGGCGCTTTTCAAAAAACGGCCCGGCACACCCGCTGCCTGTGCGCAGGGGGTGTGCCGGGCCAAGCCTGTGTTGTTTACAGCGTGAACTGCACAGCGCAGAAGGCTGCGTAGATCGCCAGCAGCAAAATGCCCTGCGCACGGTTCAGCTTGCCCTTGCACAGGGCGGGAACCGTGAGGATCAGCATAACAGCCAGCATGACGGGCAGCTCCAGCACAAGGCTGGAGTTGATGCCGAACAGAGTGGCGCTCTGCGGAACGGTGAAGGGAGCCAGCGTGACCGAAACGCCGCTGACCAGCACCAGATTAAAGACATTGGCGCCGACAACATTGCCCAGCGAGAGATCGCTGTGACCCTTGACCAGCGAGGTGATGGCGGTGACCAGCTCAGGCAGAGAGGTTCCCAGCGCTACAAAGGTCAGCGCGATAACGCTCTCCGGCACACCCAGCGCCTGCGCGATCAGGGTGCCGTTGTCCACCAGCAGGTTGGCGCCCAGCGCAATCAGCACTGCGCCCAGCACCAGCAGCACCAGCGTTTTGGCGAGGGGCATCTCCTCCTCGGCGTCCTCATGGGCCTCAGCGGGGGTGTTTTTCATCTGCAGCACATTGACGACCATGTAAGCGACAAACATTGCCAGCATGATGATGCCCATGACGCGGGTAAACCGGCCGAACACATAGGCCGCCACACAGTAGATGGCTGCCGCCGCAAAGAAAAAGGCGACCGGCGTCTTTAAGGTCTTGGGGTCCACCTTGCCGGGGCGCACGGCGATGGTGATGGCTGCAATCAGCGCCGCATTGCAGATGACCGAGCCGATGGCGTTGCCGTAGGCGATCTCGCCATGGCCGGAGAGTGCGGACATCGTGGAGACCATGACCTCCGGCAGGGTCGTACCGATTGAAACGACCGTTGCACCGATGAGAAGCTCCGGCAGGTGAAAGCGGCGGGCCAGTGCGGACGCCCCGTCCACAAACCAGTCGCCGCCCTTGATCAAAAAGAGCAAACCGACAATAAACAGCAGTACAGGGATAAGCATAGTGATTCCTCCCATAAAAAATGACGATTGATGTCGGAATTTTTATTATAACACAGCAGCCGGCCTGCCGTCAAACCCGGAATCAGTTAATAATATTAACGAAATCGAGGGTTTGGCGGCTCCTGCCGTGCGCATTTACTTACTTTATTCACGATACCGAAAAATCCCAACTGTGAGGGAGCCAAGAAGCAGCCAAGAAGCAAGCACCGCCCTTTTCAACAGTCCGCCTTTCTTATAGCGCAGTTGCCCGCAGGGATATTTTGAACATTTTCACCTACTTTGTAGCAGATGCAAACACAAAGCCCCGCAGGGGCTACCTGCGGGGCTTTGTGCATAGAGGGGTGGGAAAGTATATAAAGGTCAGTGAATGTCTTGATTGATTACGAGTATTATTATAGCAGGATTTCTTAAAATGTCAAATGTCATACTTGCATTTTGGTTTTCAAAAGATTATAATAAAACCATTGACGCTTAATTTTATTTAGCGGCGGCACAAAAAAGCATACTTTTTCAACTTTGTTAAAGACAACAATGTCTGTATACTTCACATTATTTTTTTGTGCGCATTATACAAAACAAAAGCAAGGAGTCATTTCATGGACGAACTGGACCACAAAATCATACAGCTGTTGGCAGAAAATGCTCGTATGCCCGTCAAAGACATTGCCCAGCGGGTCAGCCTGACCAGTCCCGCCGTTTCCAGCCGCATCCACCGGCTGGAGCAGGAGGGCATCATCGGCGGCTACACCGTTGTGCTGCGCCACCCCGATGCCCCTGCCCGGGTCGAGGCGCTGATCTCGGTGCTGGTGGACGCTGCCACCCGCGCAAGCTTCCTCTCGATGATCGAGCAGGAGTCTCAGGTGCTGCAGTGCTTCCGGGTGACGGGCAGCTACAATTTTATAATCAAGGTGAGCTGCACCGACATTGACGCGCTGGAGCATCTGCTGACCAAGATGCAAAAGATGGGCTCCACCAACACCCAGATCATTCTGAACACCCAACTGGACCGCAACCTGACATTGGAGGAATAACAAAGTTATGCTACGCTTCTGCAAAAACTGCGGCCTGCTGGTGCCGCATGACGCCCGCAGCTGCCCCCAGTGCGGCGCACCGGTGCCCCCGGCCGCCTGCACAGCGCCGCAGCAGGGCCCTGTCCAGCCGCTGTATGACACGCCTGACCGGGACGAGGACGCTGCCGTCACTGCCATGAGCCAGAGCGCCACGACAGCCGCGCTGATTCTCTTTGCCATCCCGCTGGTCGGGCTGGTTCTGTCACTGGTGTGGAGCTTCGGCGGCACCCGCAACCCCGCCCGTCAGCGGCTGGCGCGTGCCTATCTGATCCGCACCGCCGTGGTGGCAGTCGCCTTTGCGGTGTTCCTGCTGGTCGGTGCGCTGGTGCTGAGCGCTGTGCTGCACGCCGGTCTCACCTACTACTACGCCAACCCCTATTTCTGGTAAGGAGACGCCATGAAAGCATCTGTCATCATCCCGAATCTGAACGGCGCAGGCTGGCTGCGGGATTCCATCGAGTCGATCTGGGCACAGACCGAGCAGGATTTTGAGCTGATCGTCATCGACAACGGCTCCACCGATGAAAGCCTTGCGATTGCGCGCAGCTACTGCGGCCGCGACCGCTACACCCTGATCGAAAACGCCGACAACACCGGCTTTTCCCACGCGGTAAACCAGGGCATTACGATCGCCAAGGGCGAGTACGCAGTCCTGTTCAACAACGATGCCTTTGCCGAGCCGGACTGGCTGGCCGAGCTTATCAGGACCGCCGATGCCGACCCGAAGATTTTTGCGGTCAGCAGCCTGATGCTGCGCTACTATGAGCCGGAGCTGGCCGATGATGCGGGCGATTATGTGACGCTTCTGGGCTTTGCCTGCAAGCGCGGCGATGGTCTGCGGGCCAGCCGCTACACAAAGCCCTGCCGCATTTTCAGCGCCTGCGGCGGCGCAGCGCTCTACCGCAAATCCATCTTGGACGAGATCGGCGTTTTTGACGAGCTGTTCTTTGCCTATTATGAGGATGTGGACCTGAGCTGGCGCGCCAACAGCTACGGCTACAAAAATGTCTACTGCCCCACGGCCAAATGCCGCCACATCTGCGGTGCGACCACCGGCGCGGTGCGGTACAACCCGTTCAAGAGCATCCAGAGCGGCCGCAACAGCATTTTGCTGCCCTACAAAAACCAGCCGCTGCTGATGCTGGTCCTGAATTTCATCCCGATGCTGCTGGGGTACCTGTTAAAAGTCGTTATGTTCCGGCTGCGCGGCTTCGGCAACGACTACGCAAAGGGTTTCCACGAGGCATGGGCCGCCCTGCCTAAGATCGACAAGCCCAAATTCCAGTGGAAGAATCTGCCCAACTATATCTGGGTGGAGGGCAGTTTGATCATCGGGCTGTTCCGGTATATTGTTTATCGGGTGCAGCGTGCGCTGAAGATCACCTGATCGGGTGTGCGCATTCACAAATTTTGATGCACTGTAGGGGCCGGGCATGCCCGGCCCGCCGCCTCCCGGGAGGCTGGTGCTGACGGGTAACGGCAAGAAGCCCCTTTCTCGCGGGGCGTCGAGGACGCCGCCCCCTACAACACAATACAACAAAAGCACCTGCTGACCGGTCACACGCATACCGGTCAGCAGGTGCTTATTTTTTACACTTTAATCCTCATCTGCAAAGTTGCCAAGGGCCTTTGCCTGCTCGATGACCTTGCTCTCCAGCATCTGGGGCAGGGTCTCATAGCGGACAAAATCAAAGGTGAAGTAACCGCGGCCCTGGGTCAGCTGACGCAGGAAGGTGGTGAAATCCTGCATCTCCGCCACGGGGACCTCAGCCTCCACGACCTGCAGACCGTCCTCATCGGGGTTCATGCCCAGCACGCGGCCGCGGCGCTTTGTTACCTCGCCCATGATGTCGCCGGTGTTGTCCGCCGGGACATGGGCCTGCAGCGCGCCGATGGGCTCCAGCAGGACGGGGCCGGCCTCGGGGATCGCGGCCTTGTAGGCGATCTTGGCGGCCATGATAAACGCCATCTCGCTCGAATCAACGGGGTGATAGCTGCCGTCCAGCAGGGTGGCCTTCATGCCGACCATCGGGTAGCCTGCCAGCACACCGTGCTCGGCCGCCTGACGGACGCCCTTCTCAACCGCGGGGAAGAAGTTCTTCGGCACGCTGCCGCCGAACACGTTCTCGGCAAACTCGATGCCCTCGCCCTGCACAGGCTCGAACTGAATCCACACATCGCCGAACTGGCCGTGGCCGCCGGTCTGCTTCTTGTGGCGGCCCTGCGCCTTGCAGCTCTTGCGGATGGACTCGCGGTAGGGTACGCGCGGTGCCTCCAGCGTGATCTCAACGCCGAACTTATTCTTCAGCTTGGCAAGCGCGACCTCCAGATGCTGGGTACCCAGACCGCTGATGATCTGCTGCTTCGTCTCGGGATCGACCATAAAGCTGATGGCGGGGTCCTCCTCGATCAGGCGGGCCAGCGCGCCGCTGACCTTGCCCTCATCGCCCTTCTTGGCGACCTTGACAGCCATGCGGTAGCAGCTGACGGGGTAGACAGGTGCGGGCAGCGCCACAACGCGGGCGGGGTCGCACAGGGTATCGCCGGTCTTGGCGGTGGCCAGCTTGGCAACGGCACCGATGTCGCCCGCCGCGATCTCGGCGGTATCGGTCTGCTTTTTGCCGCAGACAGTCAGCGTCTTGCCCATGCGCTCCGGTTGGCCGGTGCGGGCGTTGACGGCGTTGCTGGCGGCGGTCAGCTTGCCGGACAGCACCTTGATAAAGCTCAGCTTACCGACAAACGGGTCTGCCACGGTCTTGAACACATAGGCACACAGCGGCGCAGCGTCATCGACAGCGATGTCCACAGGGCTGCCGTCCTTATCCTCGGCCACGGCTGCGGCGGTATCTGCGCCGGGCAGCAGCACATTCATGTTGTAGAGCAGCATATCCAGCGCCTGCATGTTGACGGCGCTGCCGCAGAACACGGGGGTGATCTGACCGCTGCGCACGCCGGCGGCCATGCCCTGCACGATCTCCTCGGTGGTGAAGGCCTCACCCTCGAAGAACTTCTCCATCAGGGCCTCGTCCGTCTCGGCGATGGCCTCGCTCATGGCCTGAATCAGACCCTCAAAGCGGTGGCCGATGTCGGGCACCTCGATCTGCACCTGCTTGCCGCCCTCATATTTGAAGGCCTTCTGGCTGAACAGGTTGATGTACGCGACCGTGCCGTCATCAAGGCGGACCGGCACGACACAGGGGCAGACGCTCGGGCCGAACTTGATCTTCATCTGCTCAAGGATCTTAAAGTAATCGGCGTTCTCAAGGTCGGTCTTGGTGACAAAGATCATCCGCGCCTTGTTGTTTTTCAGTGCCAGCTGGTAGGCTTTCTCTGCGCCGACGGTAACGCCGGAGCGGCCGGATACACAGATCAGCACGCTCTCCGCTGCCATGATACCCTCGGCGGCGCCGGTCTCAAAGTCAAACAGACCGGGGGCGTCGATCAGGTTGTACTTGATGCCCTCATACTCGACCGGCACAACGCTGGCATTCAGCGATGCCTTGCGGCGGGTCTCCTCGGGGTCGAAGTCACTGGCAGTGGTGCCGTCCTCCACGCGGCCCATACGCTCGGTAGCGCCGCTCATGTACAGCAGTGCCTCGGTCAGCGTTGTTTTGCCGCAGCCGGCATGGCCGGCCACCAGAATGTTGCGGATGTCTTTGCTTGCGTAGCCCATGGATCGTCAAACCTCTTTTCGCGCCGGGGCGTTTCCAACCGCCCTGCGGCGTAGATATTCTTTGCGGCGGAGTGAATTTTGAACACTTCCCACCTGTTTGATACTACTTTACCACATTGTTGTGGAAATTTAAACAGTTTTTTTAGATTTTTTGTAAAAATTTTTAGTCAAAAGATTGTGTAAAGTGTAAAAAAAGAGCCGCGCACCGGCGCGGCTGGGAAAATTGCTTATTTCTTCGTTGTTTTTTTGCGGCGGCGGGCGCGTCCGCTGTCAGCCTTGATCTCCGGCACATAGACATTGTAGCTCAGCAGATACCGGCCGTGGGCGGGCACGCGGTAGAAGGCCGCCTTGATGCGCTCCAGCGGGCTGGAGCCTGTCTCGGCCGCACTGCCGCTGAGCATGATGACATACTGCATATCGCTGTAGCGGGCGGCCACATCACACTGGCGCAGCGTGGTGTGGATCAGCTCGCCAAGCTGCTCCACCATGGTAGCGGTCTCGGCAGGCTCGGCATTCTGGCCGGGGGCCACCGTCACGATGGCCAGAAACACCGGCAGACCGTAGCGGGCCTGCACACCGCGCAGCACGCGGTAGGTCTCCTTAAAGGTTTCAAAGTTGCAGAGGCAGGCGCCGGTGTTTTCGGTGTCGGGCAGGGCCGCGGTCAGGCGGGAAATCTCGCTCTCCATGTTGCGGTCCGCCTGGCGCATCTGGCGGTAGGCAGAGCCGGCGCGTCCCGGGTCAATGGCATGGTGCAGGCAGCCCATTGCGTTGCCGCGGCGGGCAAGGTCCTGTGCCTCGGTGTGGCGGCCCAGCGATTCCAGCGCCACGATCTCCTCCAGATAGAGGCGCTCCTCGTAGGGGTCCAGCTCAAGCGCGTGGGCACACAGCGATATAATGCGGCCGCTTTCGCCCCACTTTTTGCAAAGCTCCAACAGGCCCAGAATGGCCGTGCGGTACTGCCCGTGCAGCCGGACGCTGACACTCTCGACCCATGGCTCGGTGGCAAACTGGGGCAGCAGACGGCCCTTGTACAGGTTGACGATCTCCTCATACAGGCGGCCGCGGCTCTCGGGGTCAGCCTCGCAGCGGGCCTTCTCGGACAGGTCGCTGACCTCAAACACATCCACGCTGCAATCCAGCGCGGGGTTCCACTGGTAGCTGCCGCGGCTGGTCTGGATGCAGCCCTGCAGCTCGGTCAGGCCCTCGGCCTCGATCATATTGCGGAAGCGGTGCAAAATCGCGCGCAGCGCCATATCCGGGTTGGTCGAGCGCTCGCCCGCCCACAGTGTATCGGTGATGGTCTTGTGGGACACCCGCTCCCCGCGCTGCAGCACAAGGTACTGCACCAGCGCCGTTGCCTTGCGGGACTGTGCCAGCTGGGCCAGCACCGGCCTGCCGTTTACGCGGATCTCAAAATCGCCCAACATTCTGATTTCGACTGTTGCCATGTGGTATTCCTCTCTGCTCTATACAACGGGGCGCAGCGCCCCACCTTTCCTATATTGTTCCATAGTATAACAAAAATCAAGAGGTTTGTCCAGCATAACACGGGATGTTCTTGCTTGGGCGGTGCTTCACGACACCGCCGGGTTGCTGCCGTCCCAGCTGCCGGGTTCCTCGATATATACCGGTGCGCCCGGCAGCGGCACGATCGCCTTTTGGGTACACAGCGGCACAGCTTTGCCCTGTGCGTCCTTTTGGGCCACGGTCAGCACAACGGTCAGCGCCGTGACATGGGCGTATTTTTCCCCCTCGGCCTTGGTATAGCTGCGGGCATAAAACTGTAGGTCACTGATAAACATCCCCATGTAGGCGTCCTTGGGGTAGGCTGTCGTGTAGGCGTAGGCAACATTAGGCAGGTCTGTTCCTTCTGATGTCACCTCATGCTGGGGCTTATAGGTCTTTTTCTCCTGCAGATAGAACCGCATGTGCAGGTAACCATCCAGCTCGTTCGCAGTCTCTTGGCTCAGCAGCTGCGTTCCGTCTGCCTTTGTCAGCGCCGGGACCTTATCCTTGTCGATCAGCTCGATATGATTGGGGTAGACGCTGAACTCCAACGCTGTGCCGCTGCTGACACCACTTTTTTTGTCAAACACCTTGTCAAAATTATTATCTGTTGCACCGTCCGCAAAGCGGATATACCCGTTAGCGTTCAGCAGCTCGCCGCGGATGGTCTCGATCAGCGCATCAGCCAGATTCTGGGCGCGGGTCTGCTGCTGCACCTGCATATACGCCTGCGCGCTGGGCTGTATCAGCGTGACAGCCGCAAGCGTAAACAGCGACAGCAGCACCATGCAGACAACAAGCTCGACCAGCGTTGTCCCCCTTTTGTTTTTCAGCACTCGCATCATGGTGTTCCCTGTCCCCCGCTGGTATTCGACTGGCCCTTGCTGTAACGGTGGAAGGTGTAGGCTTCCGTTTTCGTGTTTTCCTCGCCGCCCTCCGCTGCAGTAACCTTCGCCTCAACCTTCATACCATCCAGTTCGATTCCAGATACGGAAAATACCATTGCCTCTCCTGACTTAAACTGAAAGGTCATATTTTCCTTACCGGCCACAGGCTGCCACTCATTTCCCGGTTGCTGCGCTTCGCCCTGCGTTTTCGGTATCGGGTACAGCCCGGCGCATAATTGATATGCCGTTTCCCGCATCGTCTCTGCCTTTTGGGACATAGCCCGGGCATACCGCAGCGATACCACAAACATGGCAGTAAACATAAGCAGCAGCACAAACGACACCAGCACTTCCACAATGGTTTCTCCGCGCTGATTTTTCAGTATTTTTTTCATGGCGGTCACTCCTGTGCGGTGGTTTTCTGCTTAACGCCGCGTGTGTAGGTGATGGACTTTGGATCAGCTGTGTCAAAGTGCGGGACGATTTTTCTGGGTGTCCCATTGGCATCGATTGTAACCTTTGAACCACCATTAACAGCGTTAAATGTACTCTCTCCGTCCCACTTATACTGTGCTGTATCATTATCCAGCGTATAATAGCTGACAGCATAATGCACCGCGCGGTCATAGGTGACGGTATAGGCAAAGCTTTCCCCGCCTTTTTCTACGGTAACAGTCACATCCAGCTGCAGATCGACCAGTTTATAGTTTTCATCCTGCCAGCTATTCAAAAGCTGCTGCCAGCTGTTATCACTGGTGTCCACGGACTGCCCTATACTGCCGTTCAGGTTCAGCTTTTCCGCTTCCTCGCCGGGGCGGCGGCGCAGCGTGATCTTTATTGTATCTGCGCCGTCACTGCCGTCCCCACTCAAGGCAGCTTCAAAGGTTTTGGCCTCCGTTTCCTCCTCAAAGGGATTTTTGCCGTAATACTCTGACCGCATGTAGGTGTTATTGATAAATGTAGCAAATTCGCTGCCACTGTCGTTCAGCTGTTCCCCCAGTATGTCTGAGAAGCTGGTGGCAAGCTGATACACCTCTTGCTCCAACAGCTGGCGGTTGGCATTGGCCGTCAGCACAGAAGCCGCATAGACCAGCGCTGCAGACAGCGCCGCAAACAATGCCCCCATGCAGAGAACCAGTATCATAGACAAGCCCTGCTTTCCCTGCAGGATGCTGCGCACTTTCCGGCACATAATGCCACCTCCTTTCTGCTGCAGCCGTCAGGCCGCAGGCGGTTGTATGGTTTCCGCATCAGGTGCGGTCTCCGGGGTCTGGTTCGTTGGGTGCAATTCCGTGACCGCGCGGGCCGGGCTTCGCCACGCCTGCACTGACACCGTATCCTCTGCCTCGCTGTCCTCACTGTACGGTGCTTCCTCTGCCGTCTGGGATGCCGTGTCCGTCTCGTTCAGCACGATAGTACCCAGCTCGGATTCTGCCGTCTTTCCGTCCGTCTTTCCGGCTGTATCCTCATACGGCAGGGCCTGCACGGTCAGTGTGGCGGTGATTTTTTGCAGAGTATCCTGCGTATCCATGTAAACCTTGAACAGGTCAGGCAGTGTTACACGGAGCATCACTTCATTCGCGCTGTTCTTCACAACCTCCAGCATCGGGTATACATCGGCGGCGTAGTACGCCTTTGTGGTATTCTCCACCTTAGTACCCGTGATGCGCGTTGTCTGGTGCTTCCATTCGCTCCACTGCCATGTTTCGCCTTCGCTCTTTTCAACGGTCGGCAGCAGGCTCAGGTCATACCAGACACGCTGCGCTGCTTCGTCCACAGCAGGCGCGATTTTCTTTGTCAGTGTCTCCTTTTCACCAGCCCCATTGGTCAGCGTGACGGTCTTTTCTACCTTGACTATCTCGCCGATCGGGTGAAGCTTGCCGTTATCATCCGTATACTCCCGGTCATACACCCAGACCTTTACCGTGTAGGGTACTTCGCTGGCAGAAACCGGCGTCACCGTAAACTGATAGACATTGGTCAGGCTGCGCACCGTACCGGCGTCCTTATCGTCATACAGATTGCCCAGCGGCCATTCTACTGTGCGGCGGGACAGCTGCAGCGTCGTGGTTTCCAGCGCTACACCGCTATATTCCGGATTGTCATACAGGCCGACCGTTTCCTCGCGTTCCACATTGCCGATCACAGCCGCAGGTGCATCCAGCTTGATTTTGGGCAGCTGCATCTGGGTGGGTGCTTCGCTCAAACCGTCTGCGACATAGTAGTACCAGTTGGAGCTGGCGGTTGTGCCGTCGGTGGACATGCTGCGCAGGGCGGGCAGCAGCCAGTAACCGGCATACTCCGGCTTCATGGTAAAGCTTTCATCGCCAAGCGCAAACGCTGCGCCGTTCTCTGTCGTTTCTGCCTGCGCGCCGCCGTCCATCCGGCCTTCCGGCAGCAGGCGCAGCACGCGGCCGGGGTTGGTCGTGTCGGCCAGCATGTCCTTCAGCGCATTTGTCAGGGCTGTCAGCTTTTGGGCCTTGTCATCCGTCCCATCCGTTGCAGCTTGCCAAGCAGATGCCAGCTTAGCGATTTCCTTGTAATCCGCGGCATCTTTAAAGAGATAGCCCATGTAGTAGTAGCTGCCGCTGCTGGCACCTTGAACTGTCAGCGTCAGCTTCTCCTCGGTCAGGAACTGGGTCTGGCTCGGCGTCTGGTAGCTTAGCGCGGCTGCGGTCACTTCGGGCGCAGCAAGGCGCTTTTCGACAACCAGCAGGTTGCTGTACTCGCCGTTCGGGCTGCAATACTTCTTGCCGTCAACTGCATTTGCTACGACATAGAACCGCAGGGTTGCGCCCTGATACTTCTCAAGGTCAACGGTGCAGCTGTTTTTCGTGATGTCCGGCCAGCTGGCAAGCGCCGTCCAATTTTCGCCCTCACCCTTTTCTGCGTACAGGGTATATGTCACCGTGTTCTCGCCTTTGGCGTCCGCGCTTGCGGGCCAGGTGATGTCGTAGTTCAGTGCATTGGCGCTGTTGTCGTTGGTGCGCATGATGCTGTTGACCTGACCTACCGCAGACAGACGCTGCTTAACAGCACAATCTGCCTCGCCCGCCAGACCGATTGCATTGGTGTCCCCATCGCCCGGCTTGCGGGTGACATGCAGCCGCACCGTATCATAGCGCCAGCTGCCGCTTGCAAGGTCATCGTCCACGCAGAGGGTCAGGGTATAGGTGCCGTTTTCGGCGTTAAATTCAGTTTTACCCGCCAGCGACACGCCGTCCTTCAGCTCGATTTTTTCCTTGCCCGCGATTGCGGTGGTTTCGCTATCCTTTTCGGTCAGCAGACCGTACAGGGTGACATCGTAGGCATGTTCTGTTGTATCTGGCGTGTTGCCGTCCGCATTGTACTGCGTCCATGTAAAGGTATAGTTCAGCTTGTTGTCGGTGCTCACTACACCCGTGGCAGTATTGCTTACCGTGGGGGCTTTCAGAAGCGTGAGGTTGAGGTCATCCTTGCGAATCTGCTTTGCGGCCATGTTATGCCACTGGTCATTTTCTGCAAAGAACTGCAGCGGGGTCAGGTGGTAATAGCTGAATTTGCCGTCCGCACCGCGCACGATCTCGATGCCGTTGCTCCAGCTGACGGGGTTATTGTTACCCTCTCCAATAGCATTCAGGGCATCATCTGCGGTGATTTCCCAGCGGGTCACGACCTGCGGATAACCGGCATCAATAGGCACAGAGATGACCTTCAGGTCGGTGTAGCTGCCGTCAAAGACCACGGCGGGCAGGTTGCTCAGCACAAATTCCGTGCCGCTGCTGTAGACCGGCTTTTCCAGCGCAGCAAGCGTCACATACTGGCCTTTCAGCGGCTTTGTGTTGGTTGCTGCTGTACCCTCTGCCGCATTGCTGATTGTTTCTTCACCGTTGTATTTACCCACCAGCATAACGCGGTAGTTCGGCACGGTGTTGGGGATCGTATTTGCATCTGCGGTAAATTGCAGGGTCACGGTAATCGACAGGTTATCCGCCGTGATGCCGGTTATGACCGGCTGACCCATGGTTGTACCTGCGCTAAACGCCGTACCGTGGACAAGGCCGCTGTTGATATTTGTCCCTGCCTTAGGAATACCGATCTCCTCATCATAGCGGGCAGACTCCATCCATGCACCTGTTGCACCTTCACCCGGGGTTGCCGTGGCGCGCAGGCGGGTGGCAGAGCCAAGGCCGTTTGCTATCGGTGCCTCGGTGTTGCTTGCATCCAGCGTAATCTTTGTATTGGGTTGGTTCATCAGGTAGGCGGTTACCTGCCAGTTGCCCGCGTTTTGATAATCGCTTGCGTTTGTCAGCACAAGATACTGGCCGTAGGCCTGTCCACCGCTGTTCTGTTTTTTCAGGCGGATCTCCAGCTTCGGGGTGGGCAGGGGGCGCACGAAGTCCTGCGCGGTAGACATCTCCTCTGCACCTGCGGCAGTTCCGTTCACGGCCTTTACACCGACACAGAATTGGCCGGTGCCAATAGCTTTCGCCAGCGCATCATCCGCGTCAAACAGATAGCGCGTGCCGTAGACCTTTATGTCTTTGTAGCCCTCCAAAGCCGTCTTGCTATCGCCGTCAACCTTGTACAGCGTTACCAGATAATGGCTTACATTCTGTATCTTGTTATCCGGGAAAATGCCCTCTGTGTCCGCGGCCGTCCATGTCACCTCATAGCGGCCATAGACAGCGCTGCTATCTTTTTTATGCGCAACTTGCAAGCCAGAGACCGTCCCGGGGCCGCGCTGGTCCAAAACTTGCGTATAGTAGTTCTGGATCAAGTCGTCCGTGATGTCCTTCATACTCGGGGCGTTACTGTTGTCTGTATCGCCGTACCACAGCAGGATGGTGGCAAGATTCTTTTCGTTGATTTCCGGTACTTTGGGATTTTTATAGAAAATCGTAGCCAGTTTTTCATTGACTGCAGGTATTATGTAACATTTTGTAGTATCAACCGTATTCAAATCCCGCGTGTTTGTCATCATGCCTGCTGCAAAGAAACTGTTTCCGCTCTCTATGGAGTTATCAATACCCGCATACAGCCGTGTACCGTAGTTATAATGGTTCTTACAACTTGTACCGTATGTTCTCCCTTCGTTAGCAGTCGCCTCTCCGCTTGGTGTACCTTCCGTAAGCTTCAGCAATGCCGCTATCTTCTTTTCTTCAAAGCTGTTTTCGTCCATAAAGTAGTTGCCGTAGGCCACGATGTTTTCGCTTCCACGGTTCATCGCAATGGGTGCATTATTGGAACTAACAGTATTTTTATACAGAGCAAAACAATTCGTGACTGTGGTGGATGCACTCGTTGCACTGCCATTGCCACGGTTGCCGCAGATACCTGCAAACAAGTTGATATCGCCTGATTTAAGTGAAATTGTAACATCCGTAGCGTAGTTACGGCAGCGGTCAATATAAACCTCGACCTTATTCGGAATTTTTGTTCCACCGTCACCAAATGGTCCCAGCCAGCCCATGATGCCGGCTGCCAGCGACTCGCACTGCATCGTAACATCGCCGTTCACGCAATCGACAATGTTGATGCGCAGATAGTCATTTGTACCGTCCGCCATGACCACCTTGCCAAGGATACCGGCAACATCGTTGGCGCCGTGTTTTTTGTTATTGTCACCCGGCCAATTTCCGCTGGACAGAATATCGCCGTGGTTCTGGCAGGAGAGGATATTTGCCGTGCCGCCGGGGGTAGGCTGGTCAAAAAAGCCCACGATGCCGCCGACCGTGCCCGAACCGCCACCGGAGTTGGTATTGGTGCTAAGACTGCCGAAGTTGAAGGATTTTTCAATCGTGCCGCCGTTTTTCAGCCAGGAGGCAATGATGCCGCCGATATAGTTGGAGCCGCTGTCAAACACAGTGCCAAGGTTCACACACTCGCTGATGACCCACTTGTCATCGGTCGTGTTCTGCTGCACGCCGATTACACCGCCCACATAGGCAATTTTTGCGTTGCCTCTATGGGTCGTGTCATCGTCATTTTTGCCGTCTGTGCGGGTAAAGCGGCGCACGGCGGCGCAGTTGACCAGCAGCTTGACCTCGCCGGTTGCCTCGTTCATGCCGATCATACCGCCGATTTTGGATTCATCGGTCGTGTTGTCGCCGTAGACAAACCACTTACCGGTTGCCGCGCGTGTGATCGTGCCGTTGACGGTGTTGAAGCCTGCCACGCCGCCCAGATAGCCGCTGGATTTTCCGTTTTTATCAGTTGTACCGCGCAGACCGACCAGCAGGTCATTTTTGGCAAGGCCGGTGGCGGTGTAGACATTGTTGTTATTTAGGGACACCGTGTCAACGCCTTTAAGGCTATTATAAGCAGTGCCTTTCAGGGTGGTGATCATGGTATTGACAGCATCATTTTCATCGGCTACTTCTTCAATTTTTCCAGTTTTTTCATTTTTTCTTTCCACTTTGCCGTCCAGCAACATGCTGACCCGGTCAAACATTGTTCTTTCACAATCTATGCCATCGACCTGATAGGTAAATTTATCCGTAAATGCTGCACCACTGCCGCTGCTGCTAATGCTGCCGTTGTTTGCGCCTGCCACGCCGCCCACAAAGCCGTAGCGCGCGGTGATGATACTGCCGCCGCCTTCCCCTGTGGCAACATAGCAGGATGTAATGGTGCTGTTGTTACGGCCCGCAATGCCGCCCACGCTGCTGGCGCTTTTCAGCTTTTCCGCATAGGTCTGGCTGTCGCTCAGGCCCGAGGCACCCATCACCTGCAGCGTGATTTTGGGCACACTGCACCCATTAACCTCACCGTTGTTCAGGCCGACGATGCCGCCCACGGTGTCCAGCACATTGGCTGCGCCCGTGGTGATGTTATCGTTTGCCGCAGTATCAGCCTTGCCCAGCGCGCCCTGATAGGTACACTTTAACAGAGTGCCGCCGCCGGCATTTTCGCCGGCTACGCCGCCCAGATTCTTGTATTTATTCAGATTGTCTGTAATGTTCAGTGTAACATTTGTTCCGTTGATTTTTGCGCCCTGCATATTGACGCCCGCCGCACCGCCAAGGCTGATGCTGTCCGCCCGGGCCGTAAGGCCGTTGAGCGCCAGTGCAGGGCTGCTGACAGTACACTTATCAATCGTACCGGCATTTTTGCCCGCAATGCCGCCCACATTGGTGGCCGGGCCATGGAAAGCGATGTTGGCGTTTTCTTTAAGCATAACATCGCTGATTTCAGCACCCGCATTGTTGATGGCCGTGACCGCACCGATGCTTTCCCCGGCAAAGGTAATATCACAGTTGCCGACAGTGCCGCCCGTGATGATGCCGAAGTTGTTGGCCGCAATGGCCGCCGCATCGCACTTGGCAACGCCGATTTTGACGCCATTACCCACGCCGGCGTTTATAATTTGGGCGCCGCTTTCATTGCTGCCTGCAATACCGCCCGCATTGCCGTTGGTGGCATATACCGTGTAGTTGTTCCCGGTCTGCCCCGCAGTGTTGGTGCAGCGTGTAATCGTGCCTATCTGCCCGTTAGTGCCAGCCCTATTGCTGCCCGCAATACCGCCTGCAAACTGGTCATTGGCGCGCACACACGCTCCACCAATCAGCGTCACATTGGTAATATTGGCATAGTTTGCACCGGCTGCGCCGCCTGCGTAGTTCTTGGTGGCCGTGACGGTGCCTGTCACATTGCCGCCCGCAATGCTGGCTGTTGTGGCGTTGCGCATGTTGTTGCTGCCCGCAATGCCGCCCGCATAGCTTTCTGCCATAATGTTGACCTGCAGGGTTGTGCCGCCCAATGCGATGCTGCCGCAGTTTACGCCTGCAACGCCGCCCGCGCACTCATTCGCCTGCACCGTAACGGAGATATTATTGGAAGTATTATAAGTTATGTTCGCACCTGTCAGGTTCAGGCCCGCCACGCCGCCGATGATGTACCGACCGCGCACGGTGATGCTTGCTGCCGGGGCCGAGTCCGTGACCGTCCCGTTGTTGATGCCGACGATGCCGCCAAGGTAGGCATAGCCGTCCTGCTGGGTGCCCAGTGTGGCGTAGGTAGAGCAGTTTTTGATGCTGCCGTCATTCCAACCGGCGATGCCGCCCGCCGCGCTCTTGTGGGAGACAATGCCGTAGTTGGTGCAGCCCTCCAGCTTTGTGTTTTGGGTCACACAGCCGATGATGCCGCCCGCCATAGAACCGCGGGCGTTATTACCGCTAACATAATCGTTATAGTTAAAGCTTGGGTTGTACCCCTGCAGGCTGACACCGCTGCCGAGGATGCCGGTCTCGCCCCGCATTTTCAGGCTGCCGACCGATGCCGCATTGCTGTCGCTGCCGTTCGTTGCGCTGCGGATGGTCAGGCGGGTTGCTACATCGTTATAGCCGACAATGCCGCCCACATAGGCGTTGACCTCCAGATTAAACTGGTTGGCCGCGCCGCTGAGGTTCATCTCTTTGTCACTGCGCGGCAATGTATTGTTGACCGTCACAAGGCCGGTATCCGGCGCCACGGCGGGCAGAATCGTTGTCAAATCGTTCGGGGCCGATGCCAGCAGGCAGTTATAGCCGATGATGCCGCCCGCCAGACCATCGGCCTTGATGCGGCCCGCCTTTGCGGTGGTTTGGAATGTGCCGACCTTGCCGCCGGATATGGCGGTTTCTTTGATGGCAAACGCCGTTCCGTCCGTGCCGGCCACCGGCATGTTAGCGCCGATGACACCGCCCACGCAGAGCGCGCCGCTGATTTCCGTCACCTTTATATCGGCCGCGGGCAGAGCCGGGGCAAGGTTCAGGCCGATCATACCGCCGACCGCCTTGCCGCCCACGACCTCGCCGCTGACGGTCAGCAGCGAGGTGCTGGTATTTGTAATTTTCGCCGTTGCATCGTTGCAGCCGACCAGACCGCCGACAAAATCATTGCCGCAGATGACCGCGCCGATCTGCACCGTGGTTGCATTCTTGTCCCATGTAAGCACGGCATTTTTGCCGTTGCGGCCGACCAGACCGCCCACATAATCCGCGCGGGTGGTTGCTTTTTCCTTGTTTGTATCTTCGTAGGTGCTCAGCGCCTGCAGCAGGGCGCTGCGGCTGCTGTTGGTAGCGGTGTCCGAGGCCATGCTGCTGACACAGTTTTGAATGGTGGCAGTTGTATTTGCTGCGTTGGTGCTGCCCCAATCGGCATCATTCAGGCCCACAATGCCGCCCACATAGGCCGCATTTTTGCCAAGGCCCGCCACAAGGCCGCTGTTGGTAACACCGCTGACCGTGCTTTGGCTGCCGTTGACCGACACGACACCGCCCACATAACGGTTGCCCAGCACGGTGCTGCTGTTGCTGCCGCCGGTTATTTTAAGCTGGCTGCCGCTGAAGCCGCCCGCCATGCCGCCGACAAAGCAGCGGCCCAGCACATAACCCTTTTGCGTGGTGCAATTATCCAGCTTACACCCGCTGGCAAAGCCCACCAGACCGCCGACAAAATCACCCTTGAGCGGGCTGTCATCGGTGAGTGCGCCATCGTTAGCATACCCGCCCTTGACGGCGGTTTTCAGCTGTGTTTCGGTCATATCGCGGCGGGTGGTGCTGATGCTGCCGCGCAGCGTGACATCTTTGCAGTAGCCCGCAATGCCGCCGAAGAACTGGCCCAGCACACGGCTGTTTTGACCCTCGGCGCTGCCAAGGTAGTTGGCACCCACGCTGACCGCACCCTCGTTCTGAAGGCCGGTCAGGGGGTCAGTTGTATTGCCGCTGTTATAAAGGTTGCCCACAACGCCGCCCGTAAAGGCGCTGCCGATGACGGCGGCCTTGTTGGTCATGTTATTCTTGTTGGGGTCTGTCTCAAGCGTCAGGTTGGCGGCGTCCATCGTGCCGACCACACCGCCCACGCCGATGCTGCGCCAGATCGAATTTTCTCCGCTGGCGGCTGCGGCGTAGCGTGCCTGTTCTGTAAGGGTTTCGTCCGCATCTTTCAGGCTCTTGTCCTGCAGCAGACCGGCTACCGTCACATTGGCGTCCACCGTCAGCGTGGATATTTTTTGCGGCTGGCCGCTTTTGGGTATGGCAACGCCCACGAGGCCGCCAATGCCGCGCGGCTCGTTTTCATAATAGGCTGTGCCATTTACTGTTGCGTTTGTGCGGGCTGGCGCGGTGGCGTTGTCGTCAAAGGGCAGCATTGCCAGCACCTGCGCGGAAACCGCATTGTTTTTGCCGTGGGTCAGGGTGCAGTTTTCCAGCGTGCCGGTGTTGACGCCGCACAAAGCACCGACCGCGCGGATGTCGCGGTACGCGCTGTCAGTTGTTTCCAGCGGCTTCAGGGCTGTGGTCCCGGTCAGCGGCAGGGTGCCTTTTGCGCGGGTCACAATTTCAACATTGACCTGCACATCGGCATCGCGCAGGGTCATGTTTTTGATCGTGCCGTTATTTTCGCCCACAAGGCCGATGTAGCGGTCAAGCAGTTCTGCCTTACCCTGTCTGCCGGTCCGGGAGACAGAGCTGCCGCGCAGCTGCAGGTTCATGATGGTGATATTTCCGCCGTCCAGTGTTACATTTTTGGGCAATGTCAGAATGGTCGGCCACGCCACGGCCTCCTCTGCCGAGGGGACCTTGGCCTCCGGCGGGAAGTTTTTGCCCTGTGCCGGGCAGTAGACCGTAACGCTGCCGCCGGTCCAGTTCAGGCCGGTGGCGCCAAGGCTCTGCGCGGCGAGGGTGTAGGCGGCGGCAGTCTGGCCGGACGCCCAGTTGTCCGCCCAGCGCAGGTTGTACAGATGGCGGAAATAGGTAAGGTTGCCCTCAGTGGCTGTTGCCTCTTTTGCAAACAGGCTGTTTTCCACATTGGTGTCGGCCGGGGTGCTGGGGGTATAGTTGCCGGAATAGTCGTCCCGCGCCTTGGCCTGCAGCGTAACATAGAAATCCTGCGGCCCGCCCGACATCAGGCGGGTGATGCTGTACAGGCTGCTGTCGGTCACACTTATGCTGTTTGCCTTCACACCGCTGTCATTCTCGCAGGCGCGCAGCAAATCAGCGCTGGCCATAGCGTCCAGCGTCAGGACAAAGTTGCCCTTGTTGTAGCTCAGGGGGTAGTAGAGGGTCTTTTCAACCGGTGTTTCGTTGTCGGCAGCATAGATTCTTGTTTTCAGCGGCACCGGCTCATTGGTCTTGACTGCCGGCAGCTCCACCTCGATCTCAAACAGCTTTTTCGTGCCGTCCTCGCTGTAGCCTGTTGCCACATACTGCACCTGCGTGTCGCGGGTCACATCGCCGCCCCAGCTCAGGGTCAGCGTTTCGGTGTTGGAGAGGCGCGGGTTCTTGACCTTCAGCTTGGTCTGCTGCAGCTCGACCACATTCACACGGTCCTCGGCCGAGTAGTAGCCCACAAGGCTGTCATGGCGGCGGTGGTCATAGCTTCGGTCATAAATGTTCGTTGCGCCGTTTGTTTCCCCAAAGCGCAGCTTGTCGGCGTTCGTGTCATAAAACACCGAGTACACCTGCCCGCTGGCGGCGTCGATCTCAACGCAGATGGCTGCATTCAGCAGTGAATCATCGTAGATGTAATCGCCCAGCAGTTCGCGCAGCAGTTCATTGTCGCTGTCGGCATCTGTTACTTTATCATAATACAAGGCATAGATATTCTTGTTCAGCTCATCGGCCTTCTGCGCGGCGGGGTCAAAATGCGCGCCTGCCTGACCGTTCAACAGCACCTTCTGGCGGAAATCGTCCAGTTCGCCCGCTGTGTCCCTGCGGGTCAGGGCGATCTGCGCGGTCTGGAAAAGGGTGCGGGCGTTCGCCTCGTTCTTCTCAAACCGGGCCAGACGGGTATAGGCGATCAGGCCGCCCCCCACAAGGGCCGCCAAAATTGCCATGATCGCCAGCACAACCATAAGCTCCACCATCGTGAAGCCGCTGTTTCTGCGCGTTTTCTTGTTGCAATGCACCATAGATGCTCCCGCTTATATCACGGCATTGCCGCATATTCCCGCCCGGCAGACGCCGTAGCGGCCGTTGGAATTTGCGGCAGCGCCCTGCAAATTTGTACAGTAAGACACAATAAGACTATATATGACAGTATTATACTCGGTTTGTGATCTTTTCGCAACAAGTGTGGTGAGATTTCGACAAATTTACACCAAATATAGTGTTCTATACGGGCGGCACATACTATTTTGACAGATTTTGTGTTACATTCCAACAATAATGTGGGATTTTTTCGTGAAATTCCTTGCAAATACAGCCTTTGCAGGGTATACTGGTTAGTGTGTTATATATAGAAGTAGAGGAAGTGAAACCATGCTGGCAGCACGACTGGGTGCCTGGCTGCGCAACACCGGGGAAAAATGGGCCAGGACCTCCTTTGCTGAAAAGCTGGCCCTGCTGCTGGCATTGCTCGCTGTGATCTATACCGTTGTGACCGGCGCGGCCGAGCTGCGCTATCAGGCCCGCGCGCGGGAGGCGCTGGCTCAGGTCAAGGCGGCGCGGCTGGCCGCCGGGGCTGTGTCCGCGCAGTGCTATTCCACCGGGCGCACCTTTGCCGACCAGACCACCGCAGACGGCTTTGCCGACGGCGTGGCCGAGGAGATCGAGACACTGGGCGCACTGCCCGGCAGCGTGTGCCTTTTGCAGGTGGCGGACAACGGCTACACCGTGCAGCGGCTGCTCTATCAGGAAAACAGCATCTTCGCCGTCTATGACGCTGCCGAGGGCTACCGTGTCTTCCGCGCGGAGGACCGCCTGCATTACCTGACGGAGGCGAGCCATGCTGCTGCTTGAGTGCCTTTTGGATCTGATCCGTTTTTTGCTGGGCGCGGCGCTGTTCAGCTTTATGAATGTCGTGGCCTGGCGGCTGCCTCGGGGCATGGACCCCCTGCAGGGGCGCAGCGCATGCCCGCAGTGCGGCCACACGCTGGGTGCGCCCGACCTTGTGCCGGTTTTCAGCTGGCTGTTTTTGCGCGGGCGGTGCCGCCACTGCGGCGCGCGCATCCCGGTGCGGTATTTTCTGGTCGAGGTGCTGGGCGGTATGCTGGCGCTGGGCTGCACCCGGCGCTTCGGCACCGCGCTCAGCCTGACGCAGGGGCTGTTCGGCATGAGCTGGGCGGCGCTCACCGCGCTGGCGGTCTGCGGCATTTTGCTGAGCGTTGCGCTCATTGACGCCGAGACACAGCTTATCCCCGACCGGCTCAATCTCGCGTTGGCGGTCTGCGGCGTTGTAGGGACGCTGCTCTCCCCCGCCGGGTGGCTGCCCCACCTGATCGGGGCGTTCTGCGTCAGCGTGCCGATGCTTTTGCTCTGCCTTGCCATTGACGGCGCGTTCGGCGGCGGCGACATCAAGCTGATGGCAGCCGCCGGGCTGTTCCTCGGCTGGCAGAACACGCTGCTGGCGATGTTTTTGGGCATTCTGGGCGGCGGCCTTTACGGCATCTGGCTGCTGGCCGCCAAAAGGGCCGACAAAAAGGACCACTTTGCCTTCGGCCCGTTTTTATGTGCGGGCATCGTAATCGCCATGCTTTTCGGCGAGCCGATCCTGCAATGGTACTGCGCGTTTTTGTAATGGTGCAGCACCCGCCTGATCTCACTATCCGTTCGGAGGTTTCTCCCCTATGCCACAATTTCGTTATACTGCGACCAACGCTCAGGGCAAGACTGTCCGCGGCATGGCTGACGCCCCCAGCGAGGAGGCACTCTACACCAAGCTGCGCGATGACGGCCTGTACATGAGCGAGGCGCTGCAGACCAAGCGCGTCCGCAGCACCTTCCGCCCGTTAAAGACCGCCGTGCTGGCGGATTTCTGCCGCAATCTGGGCACCCTGCTGACTGCCGGTGTGCCGCTGGTGCGTGCCTTCCGCATCATGGCGGATGAGCGCAGCATCGACCCGCAGCAGCGCGCCCTGTACGAGGCCGTGCTGGGCGAGCTGCGCAAGGGCATCCCGCTGTCCGATGCGATGAAGTCCTGCGCGCCGGCGTTCCCGAGCCTGCTGCTGGCGATGATCCGCAGCGCCGAGGGCACCGGCAGCATCGACCACGCCTGCACCCGGATGGCCACCTACTATGAGCGCGAGCATAAGATGAACCAGCAGGTCGGCAACAGCATGATGTACCCGCTCATCCTCTGCGTGCTGATCGTGGCGGTCATTGCGATTCTGATGACCTTTGTGCTGCCCCAGTTCAAGCCGATGTTTGACCAGATGGAAAAGCTGCCCTTCCTGACGCAGCTTCTGTTTGATGCCAGCGACTTTGTGGGCGCCAACTGGCCGCTGCTGCTTGTGGCGCTGGCGCTGATCTTCTTCGGCTTCAAACTGCTTTTGGCCCAGCCCCGCATCCGCCGCCAGTGGGACCGCTTTATCCTGCATGCGCCGGTCGTGGGCGTGCTGAACCGCAAGATCTGCACCGCCCGCTTTGCCAGCACCCTGTCCAACCTGTACGGCAGCGGTGTGCCCATCATCACAACGCTGGGCGCTGCGCGCGACTCGATCGGCAACCGCTGGATCGAAAGTCAGTTCGGCACGGCGCTGGACAGCATCCGCGCCGGCCACAGCCTGTCGCAGTCCATCGCCGCAATCGATGGCTTTGAGGTCAAGCTGGCCTCCTCCATCGCCGTCGGCGAGGAGACCGGCAAGCTGGACAGTCTGCTGGCCACGATCAGCGAGACGCTCGACTACGAGGCCGAGATGGCCACCAAGCGCCTTGTCACCCTGCTGGAGCCTGTGATGATCGTCATCATGGGTCTGGTGGTCGGCGGCGTTGTGGCGGCTGTTATCGTGCCGATCTACCAGTCCTACGGCACCATCGGCGCATCGTCCGGCGCCATTTAAACTATATTCCGGAGGGTTCCTCATGGCATCACTTACCTCTTTATATCTGTGCAGCCGCACGGTGTACGCCGCGGTGGGCAGCCCCACCGCCAAGGGCGCACGGATCACCGCCGCCGCCGCGGCCCAGCTGCCCGAGGGCTGCCTGATCAACGGCGTCATTACCAACGAGGCCGACCTCGCCGAGGCGCTCAAGGCCTTTTTTGCCCGCCATAAGCTGCCCACAGGCCGGGTGGCGCTGATCGTAGGCGGCAGCCAGTTCGTACACCGCGTCATCTCCCTGCCCGCCATGAGCGAGAAAAAGCGGCTGGCCGTGCTGGCGCATGAGCTTTCGTCCGGCGGTGCCGAGACAACGGCCCCGCTTGACGACTATATGCTGCTGGCCCGCGATGCCAAGACCCGCGCCGACACGGTGCTGGCCACCCGCGTGGAGCAGAGCGTCATTGCCGGGTATGCGGCGCTGGCCAAGGCGGCCGGCTTCAAGCTGTACAGCATCGATCTGGGTCTGGCCGCCCCCATCAAGGCGGTGCGCACGATCCCTGCCCTGCAGAGCGAGACCTTTGTGCTGCTGCATTTTGACGATGACACCGTCTCGGCCTGCCTGTTTGTGAAGGGGCAGTACACCTACTCGACCCGCAGCCGCCTGTTCAACCCGCGCGGCTCGGCAGAATCCGGCGCCGAGATCGCACAGAAGCTGTCGGGCATCCTGCAGTTCCACATTGCCGGCAAGAGCGAAAATCCGATCACGACCGTCTACTTTGCCGGTGCAGACGCCGATGAACTTGCCGTCTGCCGCCCGGGCTGTGAGGCGCTCGCGCTGCGGGTGGCGCAATTCCCGGATTCGCCTACCGTCAAGCTGCCTGAGGGCACAGCCCTTGCGCAGACGCTCTCCGCCGCAGGCAATCTGATCGCGCGCTGACCCGCGCACCAACTATACAAGCCAGGGGAACATACAAATTATGGCTATGAAACAAAACAACTTTTATCTGCGCTGGCAAAAGGCCGCAGGCGCCGCCAAGAGTGAGCAGCGCAGCCGCAGCATCCGGACCGCTGCCCCCGGCATCGCCGTGGTGGCCGCCGCCCTGCTGGGCTGGGGTGCCATGACGCTGTACACCGCCTCCCTGACCAGCCAGCGGCAGGACATCGTAAACTGGTGCAATGACAACAGCGCGTCGTTCCTTGCCTCGAATCAGGACGCTGAGGCGGCCGCGCAGTTCCGCTCTCTGACGCAGTATGCCAACGGCATGACCGACCTGCTGGACGGCTACCCTGATGTGACAAGCAGCCTGCTGCACCGGGTCGAGGCGGCGGGCGGCGCTGCTATCACGATCCAGTTCACCAGCTACGACGCTGCCACGGGCGAGCTGCAGTTCAACGCCAACTCCAGTCAGGTCATCGACATTCCGACCTACATTCGCTCGCTGCAGAGCTGCGGCGTTTTTTCGACCGTGAGCTATACCGGCTACAATGCCGACGATGACGGCTATTCCATCGACCTGCGCTGCGTTCTGGCAGCGCCGCAGTAAGGGGGTGCGGTTATGGATATTGCACCGATGACCAAGCGCGACAAGATCCTTTTGTATGCCGTGCTGATGCTGGCCTTTATCGTGCTGTATGTGCGGTTTTTGCTGATCCCCGGCATCGGCAGCCTGCAGCAGGCCCGCGCCGATCTGACCGAGGCGCAGGACGCCCAGATCGCCATGCAGGAGACGATCCTGCAGGCGGGCGTGAACGCCGCCGACAAGAATACCGCCTGGGGAGAGCTGCAGACCGCCAACGCGCGGTACTACAGCATCCTGACCAGCGATGAGCTGGACACGCTGGTGACCGGCCTTGAGCTGAACCACAGCATGCAGCCCGTCTTCCTGAGCATCGGCCAGCCGCTGACCCAGAGCATGACCGGCTACATTGCCGGTACACAGGCCGGGCAGAGCCCCGCCCCCGCCGGCAGTGCTGCGGCCGCCGTCACGGCGGATCAGGTGGACACCACCGCCGCAGGCAATGCCCTGCTGCAGCAGTTCCTTGCCGCTGACCTTGTACCCTCCTATGACCAGCCCGGCTACCTCCAGACCTCCGATGTGACCTTCAGCTGCTCGGGCGAGGCAAGCAATTTTCTGAGCCTGCTTGATGATCTGGCGGACAACTATCCATCCATCCAGCTGCAGAACTTTTCCATCACCACCCGCAGCTTTGCCGCAGCGGACGGCACCTCGTCCAGCGGCAGCATCTACAATGTGACGCTGCGCGTCGTACTCTGTGACAAAGGAGGCGTACAGCCGTGAAAAACATCCGTCTTGGCGATGTTCTGATCGAGTTCGGCTACATCACGGCCGAGCAGCTCAACGCCGCCCTTGCCTACCAGAAGGAGCACCGCGACCTGCGTGTCGGTCAGGCACTGCAGGAGCTGGGCTATGTCAATGAGCGGCAGGTCCTGGAGGCCCTTGCCAAGCGCCTGCAGATCCGTATGATCGACATTGAGCATACCAATGTTGATGTGACGGCTGTCGAGAAGGTCCCGCAGGAGCTGGCGCAGAAATATGACATGCTGCCCATCGCGCAGAGCGGCCATACGCTGACCATCGCCGCCAACGACCCGCTGAACTACTACGCCATCGAGGACATCCGCCAGCTGACCGCCATGGAGCCGGAGATCGTGCTGGCCGAGTTGGAGCCGCTGCGCCGCGCCGTCCGCTACTATTACGCCGAGGTCAGCGCCCGCAAGGCAGCCCGCAGCGCCAACAGCAGCGATATGGCCGCTGCGCAGACGGAAGATCTCGCCATCGACATGACCGCCGAGGGCGGCGATCTGGACGCGCCGATCATCCGCCTGCTGAACAGCCTTGTGCAGCGTGCCGTGACGACCACCGCCTCGGATATCCACATTGAGCCGTTTGAGGGCGAGACAAAGGTCCGTATGCGCATTGACGGCGTCATCATCGACTATGTGACGCTGCAGCGCGCTTTGCATCAGCCGCTCATCGCCCGCATCAAGATCATGTCCAACCTTGACATTGCCGAGCACCGCATCCCGCAGGACGGGCATTTCCGCGCCCGGCTTGAGACCGGCCCCGATGTCAACGTCCGTGTCTCGATCCTGCCGACCGTCTTTGGCGAGAAGGCCGTGCTGCGTATCCTGTCCAGCAACACCTACATTAAAAATGCCAACCACTTCGGCATGAACGATGAGACCTACCGGCGGTTTTTGCCGCTGCTCAACCGCCCCAACGGCATCGTCTACCTGACCGGGCCGACAGGCTCCGGCAAGACGACAACGCTCTACATGGTCCTGCAGACCATCGCCGAGCGGCAGGTCAATGTCTCGACGATCGAGGACCCTGTCGAGCGCAATTTGGCCCGCATCAACCAGACGCAGGTCAACAACATTGCGGGCCTGACCTTTGAGAGCGGCCTGCGCGCCCTGCTGCGTCAGGACCCCGATGTCATCATGGTCGGCGAGACCCGCGATGCCGAGACGGCATCCATCTCAGTCCGCGCGGCCATCACGGGCCACATGGTCTTTTCGACGCTGCACACAAATGACGCGCTCTCCTCCATCGTCCGCCTTGAGGATATGGGCGTGGAGCGGTACATGATCGCCAACTCGGTAGCCGGTCTGGTCGCCCAGCGCCTGATGCGCCGGGTCTGCCCCCACTGCGCCCGGCAGATGCCCGTCACCGAAGAGGAGCGCACCTATCTCGGCCCCGACATTCCCTTTGTGCGGCGCGGCAGCGGCTGCACCCAGTGCAACGGCACCGGCTACCGCGGCCGCGTGGCGATCCACGAGCTGGTCATCATCAACCGCGAGCTGCGCGAGCTGATCTCCGCCGGAGCCACGCAGGAGGAGCTGACCGATGCCGCCCGCCGCAATCAGGGCATGACCAGTCTGCGCGAGGCCGCCCTGCAGCTTGTGCGCGAGGGCGAGACCACCCCGGAAGAACTGCTGAAGATCACCTTCTATGAGGAATAAGGGGAACGGGTGCTGACGGCAGCGCTCTCTCCGGCTTCTCTTTCTCGAAAGTGAGGTATGTCCCATGCAAATCCATGAACTCACCGCGCTGGCGCGGCAGATGAAGGCCAGCGACATCCATCTCTCCGAGGGGCTGCCCCTGATGTTCCGGGTGGACGGGCGGCTGATGCAGCCCCCCGTGCAGATGAGCGCTGACGAGACCCGCTCCCTGATCCTTGGGCTGATGGATGAGGCGCACCGCGAGGCCCTTCTTACCGAGCGGATCGATGCCGATTTTGCGCTGGTCGCGCCGGACGGCACCCGCAGCCGCGTAAATGTCTTTTTCCAGCAGGGGCGGGCTGCGGCCACGCTGCGCCTGCTCAACGATGCCATCCCCACGCTGGCAGAGCTGTCGATGCCGCCCGTGCTGACAAAGCTGGCGGACGAGCCGCGCGGTCTGATCCTTGTCACCGGCCCCACCGGCAGCGGCAAGTCCACCACGCTGGCCGCGATGATCGACCATATCAATGAGACCCGCAGCGACCACATCATCACGATCGAGGACCCCATCGAGTATGTCTATCAGGGCAGGCAGGCGCTCATCCACCAGCGCGAGGTCGGCGCGGATGCGCGCAGCTTTGCCTCGGCGCTGCGCAGCGCCCTGCGCGAGGACCCTGATGTCATTCTGGTCGGCGAGATGCGCGATTATGAGACGATCTCCGCCGCCGTCACCGCCGCCGAGACCGGCCATCTGGTCCTCAGTACGCTGCACACGATCGGCGCAGCCCAGACCATTGACCGCATTATTGATGTCTGCCCCGCCGGTGCGCAGAACCAGATCCGCGGCCAGCTGGCCGCCGTGCTGCGCGGCGTCATCACCCAACAGCTTCTGCCGCTGGCCGGGGGCAAGGGCCGCTGCGCCGCGACCGAGATTCTGGTCGGCACCGATGCCGTGGCAAACCTCATCCGTGAGGGCAAGTGCTACCAGATCCCAAGCATCCTGCAGTCCGGCGCCGCACTGGGCATGCACAGCCTGAACGCCGATCTGGCGCGCCTTGTCAGCATGGGCCGCATCACCCGCGAGGCCGCCGAGCGCTGCGCCACCGACAAGAGCGATCTGCAAAATTACCTGTAAGCAAAATAAAAAAGGGTATCTGCCGTTCATGCGACAGATACCCCTTCTTTTTTACCGACTCGCAGGTTCATGTTGTCAGCCTTCCCCCTTGGGGGAAGGTGCCCGAGGCCCCGCCCGAGGGCGGATGAGGGGCAGCCCTTCGGTGATTCCCCGTTCGCGCTCTGCTTTTCGCAAGCTCATCCCTCATCCGGCCCTGCGGGGCCACCTTCCCCCACTTGGGGGAAGGCAAAGTTGCCGCCCATTCACGGGCAAAGCCCCTCCGGCCATCGCCGCCGCGCACCTCACTTTTCTGCACCTTCCTTCCCCTGCGCCAAGATCCTTACCAGCCACCCGGGCACCGGCGCGCCCATGGCGGCGGCGTTCTCGGCAATGCTGCCCAGCTCCGTAAAAATATACCATACCAGCACCACGGGCAGCACCACGCCGTTCGGCTGCAGCCCCAGCCCCGGCAGGTTGGCAACCGCCATGCCCAGCACACCATCGGTCAGGGCGCTTACCAGCACCACAACGACCATACCGGCCTTGTGCCAGATACCGGCGCGGGCCGCCGCGCTCGACCACTGCCCCCGGCAGGCCGCCGCCGCGCTGCCGCTGATCCAGTCCAGCGCCATACAGGCACCCCACGCCAGCACCAGCCAGCCCAGCCAGCCGAACACCGCCGTAAAGGCCCCGCAGGCTGCCGCCACCGCTGCCTTGCTGCACTGCAGCAGGTTTCGCTTTTCCATCATGTATCCTCCCATCTGCTCTTGTACAGGCCCGCCTGCACCAATCCGCGCTGCCGGCAGAGCGCAAGCACCGCATCGGCGTCCCCCTGCGTCACCGGCCCGACTGTGATAAGCTGGCGCTTTTCCGCGCCGCCGTACACGCCCGGCGCGTTGGCGCACCCGGCGTAGGCGGTCGGGTCCAGCCCTGTGCCGTTTGCTGCGGCGCGCACCTCAAAATGGCAGTGCGGGTAGGGCGGGTCGGCCAGCGCCGCATTGCCGGTATTGCCCATAACGCCCAGCGCGTCCCCGCTGGCCACCCGCTGCCCGGCCTTGACCAGCAGCCGTGCGCAGTGGGCAAAGTAGAGAAAATTCACCGCATCCGGGGTCTGCGCGCGGTCAAGCTGCACACAGACATACCAGCCCCACTCCCAGGTCCTGTTCTGTCGGTCGGTCACGATGCGCGCCCGCGTCACCCGCCCGGTGATCTGCTTTCCTTTATAATAGGGCATCCGCACGGTCGTATCGTCCAGCCCCACCAGATCCAGACCGCCGTGCCACACATGGCCGCCGCCCCGTGTAAACCCAAAGCAGGCGTAGGGGTAGGCGATCCGGGTGCGCCCTGCAAAGATACCGCTCTGCCTCATGCCGTCACGCCCCCCTGCGCAGTGTGTAGATGACCTTCATCGTCTTGTCGGCGGTCTTTTCCACCGCCTTCGGCAGGTCGTTGATGGTCGCCAGATAGTTTGCGCGCAGCACCCGCATGGTGCGCATACGGCTGTCGCTGTAGTAGCGGCGCAGCGGCGTCACCGGCTCGCCCAGCACCGGCACCATGGCGGCAAAGCCGGTAGTCGTGGTATCGTAGCCCGCTGCCTCGCAGGAGAACAGCTCGTTTTTCTCGGTGTTCAGCACCACGCCGCGGGTGCGGTAATAGCAGTAAAGCCGCCCGTCATGTGCATCGCTGAGGTATTGCAGGGTATCGCCGTGCATCGTGACGGCCTGCACATCGGTCGGGTCCGCCAGCGGAAAGCGGTAGATCTGATAGGTCGAGGGCGCTGTCATGTACAGGCTGCCGCCGTAGACCGTGCCGTTCAGCGGTGTGGACTTTGCCTCGCTTACAGCGGCGCGCAGCGCACCGCCGGTGTTGTTGGGGACGGTGTAATCTCTGGCCGCCAGTGTTTTGCGGTCATACTCCCGCACCCGGATGCTGCCACCCGCCGCGATGGTGCTGCCCTCCGGCGCTGCGATAAGGTAGAGCTTGTCCGCCTCGGCGTCAAAACAGAGGCGGCAGTACCGGCCCGCATTGCCGGATACCGACTGCAAAAAGCCGGAAATGTCCACCGTATCGGTCGCAACAAGGCTGTCCCAGCCGCCCTGCGTATCGCGCCGGAAAAGATCCAGCGTCCTTAGCCCAAGGCAGTGGCGGCGCAGCTCCAGCACACCGCGGGCGGTGTCCACCCGGCCCGCCAGAGCTTCATCAGCCGCCGGGTCCGCATAGAGCAGCACCCCGCGCTCGCCCGTAGGGTAGCAATCCTTGGCCAGCAGCCCGGTCAGCAGCTGGTCGCCGCCCAGCGCCCCGCCGAAGCTCAGCCGGCCGGCCATCACAGGGGAAGCATTGGGCGCATCGATCATCTCGGAATAGTATGCGCCCTGCGGCTGGGTCAGGCAGACTGACTGTATGACGCCGTTGCCCTGATTGGTGGCAAACTCATAGACATAGGTCATCGTGCCGCCCGCCGGGTCCAGCTTTGTCTCGGTCAGGTTGGCGCTGCCGCGGGTCGTGTTGGTCGTTGCATTGACAAGACCGGCGATTGCCGTACCCGTGATGCCTGCCGCCGCCGGGGCAAACCGCGTTGCCGGGTCTGCGCCGAGGGGGCTGTCATACAGGAGCAGCCCCCCGTAGAACATCGTGACAAGATCCTTCGGCGCGTTGGGGTCATCCTGCTGGCCGCGCCAGAGCAGCATCGCCTTGTTCAGGCTGCCGCCGTAGCCGTTGAAGATCTCCCCCACCGCGTTCGTGATGATGTTGTCCTTCTCGACCACCTCCACCGCACCGGTGTGTATGTCGGTCAGCTCCAGCCGTGTATGGCCGTGCAGTCTCATTTTGGTTCCTCCTTCGTTATCTCGGCGCTGCCGTCCTGCAGGGGGCCCAGCGCCAGCGTGCGGGGCGTCAGGCGCACCGGCGCGACCAACTCCTCACATTCCAGCAGGCCGTTCCACGGTGTCTCCCCCGCCATGCCCTGCCCGGTCACGGTGGCCTTGATGCCGTACTGCGCCACCCGCACCGTGCCGCCGCTGCAGACCAGCCGCACCGACAGCCGCTTGACGGTGTTTGCCTCGACATTTGCAAACGGGTAAAAAAGCGCCAGCGTGTGGGGGCCTGCCTCCATCCGCTGCTGCGGCGCAAAATTTTCGATCTGCTGATCGTTCAGGTAGTAATGTACGGTCAGGGTCAGCGCCGCATCGTCCGGCTCAGCGTCCGCTGTCAGCTGCGCAAGGAAGATCGCGCTCGTATCCTCGATCGCCGCAAAGGAAATCGTGACCGCCGGCACTTCCGCCGTGCGCACGGTCAGCGCTGCCGCGTTTGTAAAGCTGTAGTAGGTCAGCCGCTTGCTCTCGGCGCTGTTCTGCAGGCGGCGCAGTGTGCGTTCGGTCGCGCCGTCCCCGGCCCCAGCCAGATAGGGGTTGCGCCCCACGCTTTTAAGGGTCTGCCGCCCACGGTACCGCCAGACAAAATGCGTGACCAGCATCTCGGGGGCGCTGCCGTCCGCGCGGGGCAGGGCAATGCGGTCCCCCGGCTCAAACGCCGGGTCGCCGGGCATTGTCACAGTGGCCGGGGTGTAGTCAAGCTTTTGCAGCACCGCAAACAGATGCTCGGCGATCTGCGCGCGTATCTCGGGCAGGCCCTTCTCGGCCAGCGGCATCTCGGTGATCGTCATGGTCAGGCCGCTGTCCTGCTCGTTCCCTGCCGCATACCGGCCATCGGCTGTCTCGATGCTCAGCGCCGCATAGTGGCAGCGCAGGTCTGAGATACCGGCCCCGCTGCGGTCCCCGGGGCCGAGTGCCGCGCACGCCGCTGCGGCAAAGGGGCGTATGACGAGCCGCCCGGCCCGGTCTGCCGCCGCAAAGCCGCCCACCAGCTGCGCCACTGCCGATGCACAGTCCCGCCAGCTCTTCAGGCCGTCCGCCGGGCCGATCTGGCAGACAAGGGCGGCGTTCTCGTTGAGCGCGGCCACCTCCCCGGCCGTCTGACCCAGTGTCAGGCCGCAGGCATCGGCGATCTGGCCAAGCAGCTCATAGGCCGTGCCCTGCAGCACGGTGCCGTCATAGCGGCGCTGCAGCGCCAGCAGATTGTCATACGCCTTGATGCTGACATACAGCGCCCTGCGCTCGGCCTCTGCCACGGTATAGCTGCCGAGCGGGACCTCCTCCCACTGGCCGTCCGGCAGCTGCAGCCCGTAGGCAAGGCAGAGCCTTGCGCCATAAAAGGCATGGCGGCTCAGCGCCGTGCGCAGGTTGAGCGCCGCCTGCCCGAGGTAAGCGCAGCCGAAGGCCAGCTCTTCCCCCGTGACGCACTGGTTGTCGAGGGTCAGCGACCCGCTCATAAGCTCGGCCGCCGTCAGCGGCAGCACGGTGCCGTCCGTCAGGGTCAGCGTGCCTGTCACCCGGTCAGTGCGGGTGCGTGCCCGTATGGCGGTCTTGTAGGCTTCCGATACCGGATACATCCGGGTCCCCTCCCCTCAAAATTCGATCAGATGGACCGAGGCCGCCCAGACCGCCCTGCCGTCGCGGGCGGCTTTCAGGTCGGCCGTGCGGTCCCCGGCGTACATCCGGGCCGTGCGCATCTCGCCGAAGAAATACTGCACCTGCATACTGTCCGGGGCGGTCGCATTCAATACGGCGGCGCACTGCGCCGTGGTCAGGGCCTCCCAGCTGACGCTGATCTTGGCCACACCGCCGCGCACCCGTTCGCGCACCAGCACACCATCCTCCGTGCGGCCGGTGCCGCTGCTGTCCAGATCGGATAGCTGCACCTTGTACGCGCCGGGTGCGGGCAGCGCCGTGCCGTCAATAGTTAAGATCTCCACGCTTCACCTCCCGCCGCTGCGCAGTGCGCGGCGATTCTGACTGTTGGCGATGACGCTGTCGAGCAGCTCCTCGCCAATGTAGATGTTGATGGGCTGATCGCTGCCCTGTGCGCCGCCCTGCCAGGCGGCCAGCGTTTCCGCCAGCGCCTGCCGGATCGTGTCCAGCGGCGCCTCGATGTTCGTACCGCTGCGCTGGTCGCCCAGCATAGCCAAAAACTGGCGGTTCGGCGGTATGACCGCCCCCTGCGCCAGCGCCGGCACCGGCACGGCGGCGGCATAGCCCAGCCCGGGCAGGGCGGCCCGGGCGTTCAGCAGCTGCCCGGCACCGCCCAGCACGCCGCCTGCCGCCGTTTTGGCCTGCCCGATAGCCGACAGCAGCCCGTTGATGGCCGCCGCAATGGCGCTGACCATGCCGCGCACAACTGCCAGAACCGTGCCGACCGCCGTCTGCACGATCGAGACGATGCGCCCCCACACGGTGGAGACGGTGGCCGCCATCGCGTTCCATGCAGCGTCCCATGCGCCGCGCAGCACAGCGGTCAAAAAGTCTGCCAGCCCGCGCAGCACGGCCAGCAGCATCGTGATGCCGTCCGCCGCGATGCCCGCCGCACCGGTCACAGCCGTACCCAGCACCGTGAACACCTCGACCGCCGCCGGGGCCAGCGCCGTCACAAGCCACTGCATGAACGGGGCCAGCACCGTGTTCCAGACCGTCAGCAGCAGCGTGCCCACTGCGCCGAGGCAGGCCGTCAGCTCATTCCAGAGCGGCTGCAGATGCGCAGCCCAGAGCGTATCCAGCAGCGCAAAAAGCTGCAGCAGCACCGGCTGCACCACCCCGGACCAAAGCGCCGACACAAGGCCCGCCGCATTCTGCCAGCCCTCGGCCAGCCCGGCCAGAATGGGCTGCCCGTAGAGTGCCCATGCGTTCTGCAGCCCGGCCCAAAGCCCCTGCCAGACTGTGTCCAGCAGCGCCGCCGCAGGGGCAAGCACCGTTTCCAGCTCGGTCCAAAGCGGCTGCCAGACGCGCAGCACTGCCTCACGCAGGGCGTTCCACACGGTCTGCCAGGCTGCGGCAAACGGCGCAAAAAAGCCGCTGAGATACGCCCAGAAATCCGCCCAGACGCCGCGCAGGCTGTCCAGCACGGCCCGCCAGCCATCGGCCCAGTCCCTGCCGTCACTGCCTCTGGCGGTGCGGCGGGCCGTACCGGCGGCATTGCCCGCCGTGCGCTTTTCCTTTTCGGGCGCTGCGGCCTTCTGCGCCGCAGGGGCGGGCAGGCGGTTGATCTCGTCAAATTTCGCAAGGCTGCGGGTGGTTTTCACGCTCTGCACCGCGGTTGCCTGCAGTGCCGTGCGCAGCTCCTCCACAACCCTGCGGGCCTGCTGGCCCGCATCCCCCATGCTGCCCAGCGCCTGCGTGATGCTATCGAGCGCCGCCCGCAGGCTTCCTGCCGGGAGCTTGAGGGTCGAAAGCTCGTCAAATCGAATCGTTTGCGTAGGTTTCCCTCCTTTTTTATCCGGTCACTGCAGCAGGGCGAGCAGCCTTTGCTTTTCGGCCTCCTGCGCGGGGCTGGCCGGGCTGCGCAGCTCGACCGCCGCGCGGTGGGTGCGGTAAAAGTCCAGCTCCCAGTTTTCCAGCCGCTTGCCGCGGCGCAGCTTGTCGCGGATGGCCACCACCGTGGCAAAGCTCCCCTCGCCGATGGCATCGAACCACGCCAGAAAGCTCCACCAGTGCAGGTACGGCAGGGTGCGCACATCCTGCCCGGCCGCCCGGCTGATGCCCGCAGCGATGAGCGGTGCATCCTGCTGCCAGTCCATCAGCGGCGGACCGGGGCGCGCCTGCTCGCGGCGGCCCGCCGCCAGAAACTGCGCCAGAAAATCTGTAGCCTGCGGCCAGCAAGCCTGCGGCATCTCGGCAAATGTTGGGTAAAACAGCCGCATCGCCACATACCAGCGCCCGCTTTGATCCAGCTGCGGGTCAGCCGTGCCGCCCAGCCAGCGCAGCAGCTCCAGAATATCGCGGTAGTCGGTGCGTATCGCATACGCCGCACCGTCCAGCTCTGCCTGCATCGGCAGGCACCAGCAGCCCGTCATTCCGCGCCCCGGGCTGCGCGGGCGGCCTGCGCGGCAGCCTCGGCCGCATCGGCGGCGGCATGCAGGCGGCGCTCGGCCCCCTCGCGCAGGATCGGCGTCAGCGCCTCGAGCAGGTTCTGCACCACGCGCCGCCCGTTTGCCCCGACCCCGGCCAGATTCACACCGTTCAGGATCGCGTCAAAGTCATTTTCCGCGCCGAAGATCTCCCCCAGCAGCCGCTTGATCCGCCCGTCATAGTCCTGCAGCAGCGCAAGGCCGGCGGCGGCGCGCTGCTGCTCGTCCCCGCCAAGCTGCCCCAGCGCGGCTGTCAGCTCGGCATCATACCGCTCCAGTGTTTTGCCCGCCGCAAAAAAACGGTGGTAGAGGTTCGGGTCTGCCGGGTTGAACCGCAGCACGCCCCGCCCGTTGACGGAAAATTCCTCCACACCGGTGTCAATGTTCAGTTCCATTGGATACTCCTTTCCATAAAGCCTTCCCCCGCGGGGGAAGGTGGCGCCGCAGCGCCGGATGAGGGGCGGCCTTGCCCTGCCGCCCCCTGCCGTTTTTACGCTTCGGTAAATTTCTTAGCTGCCGGGTCAAAGCTGCCCCTGGTCTTGACGCCGGTGTAATGCACATTGAAGGGGATCTGGTAGCCGGTCGTATCGCCGCCGTAGCTGACGATCTCGATGTAGCATTCCTCGCGCACGGCCGGGTAAGCGCCCGCCGTGTCCTTGCCCCACAGCTTGACCTCCACAATGTCGGTCTTGAGGTCGTCCAGCACAAGATCTCCGTCAATGATGGCCTGCAGCTTTTCAAACAGCGGGTCGCCCTCCTCGGCATAGTAGGGGCTGACCTCGCCCTGCTTCTGGTAGCTGTCGATGACCACCGAGGTCTGGCCGAGGATGTTGGACTTCTTCTCGACATTGGCCGTCAGCTCAGGGGCGTATTCCTCCAGATCCTGCCCCAGACGGGTGTAGCTTGCCTCGCCGCTGCCAAAGGCGGCGTTCAGGTAATGGGCCATGTATCTGCGTTCAATTTTCATTGCATTTCCTCCGTATAAAGCTGTGTGTATTCTGCCTGCAGGCGCAGGGTGTATACCGCCGTTCCGCCCGGCTCGGCGCGCTCCATCCGGCCCTGCTCCGCGCGCAGGCACTCCTGCTGCGGCTCACTGCCGAGCATCGGCGTGCGGTGCGCGGCGCTCTCGGCGGCGATCCATGCCTGCAGCGCCAGCAGCCGCGCCTCGTTTTCGGCGCGGGTATCCGGCAGGCAGAGCCGCAGCGTGAACTCCGCCCGGCAGCGCTGCCTTACGCCGCCCAGCAGGTTCTGCCGGCGGTCCAGCACCGTGACGCCCTTGCACCACAGCCCCGCCGTACCCGGTGCGGGGCCGACATCACCAACCTGCACCGTAACCCCCTGCAGGGCCGGTGCCCGGGCCAGAAATGCGTAGAGTTTTTGCATCATGGTAGTCCTCCTATCTCTAAGCCTTCCCCCTTTGGGGGAAGGTTGCCCCGCAGGGCCGGATGAGGGGCAGCCTGCCACCCGGCGTCCCTTTCCCGTGCAGCAGCGGCCGGCTCGCCCCTCATCAGCCGCCTGCGGGCGGCAGCTTTTCCCCCGAGGGAGAAGCCAAAGTTTTTTTCACCTCGTCAGGCTGTGGACGCCGGTGCCGCTGCCGTTCCACCATGCACCGGCCTCGACATGGTGCAGCCTGCCGTGCAGCCGCATCGGCAGCACATACTGCACCACCGCCGCATTTTCCACCGCAGCGGGCACAAAGCCCGGCCAGTCCTCCCACTGCAGCACCGGCCCCTCGCCAAGGCAGAGCCGGTCGCCCGGGGCCAGCGTGTAGTCCGCGCCGTAGCGTGCAGCCGTCTGCGGTATGACCACCAGCAGCGCCGTGCCCTGCCGGGTGCCGCCCGCATCGGGCAAAGCGCGCCTGCCCTGCTGCCAGTACACGCCCCGCAGCACGCAGCGCATCACCCGGCGGTGCGCTGCATCGGGGTGGTAGAGGGTCACGGTCTCGCCGCAGAGCTTATCCATTGTTCACCCACCGCCCTATGCTGTAATAGTATCCGGCCTCGCGCCGGTAATGCCGCGCGCGGTCGTCCAGCGTGCGGGCGCAAAGTTCCGGCGGGGCGGTGTAGGTCTCGCTCACGCTGCCGATGCTCACCCGCGCCAGACCGCGCCGCTCGTCCTCCTGCGCAAATTCATACATCGCATCGGCGATCGCGCAGAGCGCCATCTCGGCAGCGGTGTCCTCGGTATACGCCCCCGCCGGGGTCATGGGGTAGATGCGGCGCATACGCTTCAGTTCAATTTCAGCGCGCTTCAAAAAGCGCGGGAACTCGCTCTCGGGGATATCCTCCCCGGCGAACTGCTCCTTATAAAAGGTGTAATCCGGCATGCGCCCGCCCCCTTACGCCTTAAACTTTGCCAGCACGACCTTGGCCTCGTTCGACAGCACGGCGACATAGAACTCGTCTGCGGTGATCTCGGTGGTGCGGGTCTTGGGCTTGCGCTCGGTCTCGATATTGACCTCGCGCTTACGGTAGATGGTCAGGGCGGGGATCTCATCGTCCACCTCGGGGTCAGCCTCCAGCTTGACGATCGGGCAGGCGTAGACGCCGTCCGCCAGCGGCACCTTTTTGCTGGGCACCAGGCGGCAGCCTGCGATCATACCGATCTCACCGGTCAGGCCGACACCGGGGGTGTACTTGTCCGCGCTGAGGAAGTCAGGGTTTTTGCGCAGCTGCGTGACCTGCTTGGGGTGGATGAACAGCACCTTGTCGGAGCAGCCCATCTCCTCCTCAAACAGATCGACCGCGTCCACGATCGCATTGTAGCTGATGGCGGCCTTGCTGCCGTCATAGATCAGGCTGGCCGTCTGCAGCGCCTCCATGCAGTCGCTGTCGATCTTGGCGGCGATGGCCAGCGCCAGCTGGGTGTTGGCCTCCCCCACCGGGTTGCCGTAGCCGGACAGCACCGCCTCATCGGTCAGGCCGATGCCCTTCATCGCCTTTTTGATCTTGGCCTTGCGGGTGGAGGTCGTCATCTTCTCGATGGCGACCTCGCCGCCCTCGGCCACATCGGACGCATCGCCGATGTAGGTGTAGGCAGGCACCGTGATGGTGTCGCCGGGCACACCGGCGAGCGTATCATCAATTTTGGCGAACGGCGCCACGCGCAGCTTCTTGGGGATACGGGCCGAGACCATGTCGCCCATGACCTCCGGGTCGATCAGATCGGACAGCTTCGTGATAAAATCAGACATAAATTTTTCTCCTTTTCAAATCCGATTGCTTTGCAGGGGCCGGGTATGCCCGGCCCTCAACTTTTTTTGTGGTTGCCTCTTTTCCTGTTTGCCGCAGGGGTGTCTCCCTCCCGCGAGGCGTCGGTGACGCCGCCTCCTACTTCTTCATCTCCTGATACACCTCCGGGTTTTCCCGCTTCAGCGCCAAGCGCTCGCGGTAGCCCATGCGGTCAAATGCCGCGCGGTCGGGCGTTACCGGCACACTGCCGGTCCCTGCCGCATAGGGTGCCGGGGTCATCTGCTTCTGCTCGTCCATCAAGCCTCACCTCCCTTCTGTCTCTCCGCGCCGATAAACCGGCGCCGTATCTCGGCCAGCTCCGCCTCCGTCTCGCACGGCAGGTCAAAATACCATGCCAGCGCCAGCTCGGGGCGCAGCAGCCCTGCATCCACCATCTCGCGCTGCTCTGCCCAGACGCGGGCGCGGTCATACAAAACGCCGTCGCCCCAGTCTATAGATGGGGCCGCGTCCGCCGCACCATGCGGCACGCCGTACAGCGCGCCCAGCGTGCCGCAGAGTGCTATCGCCTGCCGCACGGTGTCCGCCCAGGCGGCCTGCAGGTCGCGGATGGTCAGGTCATAGTCCACCGCTGTTGCGGTGATCTCGGTGGCGGTGCGCGGCTCGCCGGTGCCGTCCAGCTCGCTCAGGATTCCGCGGCGCAGCCCCAGCAGGCTTTCGCAGCCGCGTAAAAGATCCTGCTTGCGGGCCAGATAGCTCTGCTCCCGCAGGGCCGGGCTGTAGACCGTCACCCCCACATTGGCGGGGTCGTCCGGCAGGCCGACAAACAAATCATCGCGCAGCGCGCGCCGCCCCTGTGCATCAGGCCGGAGCAGATCCTCCGACGCAAACACCCGCGAGGCACCGTTCGCAAACTCGGTGTTCAGCTGCTCCTCGCAGCGGGCCAGCGCGTGCAGCAGCCCCGCCGCCGGGGCGTAGATGCTCACGGCATCGGTGCTGCCGTCCACGCAGTTCATCAGCGGCATCCGCAGCACGGCCAGCCCCACGCCCTGCACGCCGGGCAGCACCAGCTGCGGCACCAGCGCCGCACAGGCGGGCAGGGTGCTCAGCGGCACGCACCGCCCCAGCATCTGCCCGTTCAGCTCAAACAGCCGTGTCTCGATGGTCAGCCCCTCGGCACCGGCCGTGCGGCGCTCCAGCAGGGCATACTGCCGCCCGTCACAGCTGTGGCGCTCCATCGTGCCGACCGCCAGCAGCCGGCCGTGTGCATCCCGCGCCAGCGGCACATAGCAGTCACGGCGGATGGCCGTAAAGTCAAACCCGCCGTCCGCCGGCACCGGCTTGAGCAGACATTCCCCACCGACCAGCGCGTACTGCATGGCGGTGCGCGCCGCCGCGTTCAGGGCTTCCAGACTGCGCTGCACGGCCTCCGGCGCAGCGGACGGCAGCCGGGTCTCATATTCAGCAAACACGGTGCGGCAGAGCTTGCCCACGATGAGCGCCGCCAGCCGCGGGGCCGCATCCTCGCCGGGGCGCGGCGCACCGTAGTACAAATCCAGCCACTCCCGCAGCGCAGCCCGCATTTTTGCCGAGGTCACATCGCTTTTTCCAAAAGCCTGTTCCAGATAAGTTTGTATAGTCCGTTCCTCCTTTCTTAAAGCCTTCCCCCTGCGGGGGAAGGTGGCGCCGCAACGCCGGATGAGGGGCAGCGTTTCCGGCGCATCCCATAAACGGGCAATCCCGGCAGCTTCGCCCCTCATCAGTCAGCGGTCGGAGCCGCTGACAGCTTCCCCCAAAGGGGAAGCCGCGCTGCCTCAATTTCCTCTCCTCCTCCACACGCCCTCCAAGGCGTAGCGCACCGCATCAATGTGGTGGTTGTTCACATCGGGGTAGCCGGGCAGCACCTCGCCGGTGCGGGGGTCGCGCGCATACTCATACTCGCTGAACTCGGCCGCCGTGTCCGGGCAGCGCGCCGGGTCGATGACGATGGCCGCCAGCCCCTGCAGCCACTTCATGCTCTGCCGCACGCTGCCGGGGCCCTTTTGCGCCGCACGGCAGGGCAGCCCGGCGGCGCGGTAGTCGGCGCAGGACTTCGGCTCGGCGGCGTCCGCCGTAAGCGGGCCGCTGTCGGGGTCGGTCAGGCCGCGCTCTGCCAGCAGCCGGGCCGTCTCGCGGTTGGGGGTGCGACGGCGGGTCAGCTCGTCATAGATGATCAGCGTGCGCCGCGCCGCATCGTAGCACACCGCATTGTAGGCCCATGGGTCGGGGTACCAGCCCCAGTCAACGCCGTGGTAGACCCGGTCGCAGCGGTCCAGCTCGTCCTGCGCAAGGGTGCGCAGCTGCAGGTTGTCAAACACCGCCGCACCGCTGCCCACCACCTCGCCGCCGTACTCATGCCGGTATGCCGCCGGGTTCGTCCGCTCAAGATGCGCTGCATCCTCCCAGAACCGCTCCCCCAGCAGCCCGCGGGGCAGGTCGCGGTAAGTCGAGTGGTGTACCAGCTTGCCGGGGCGCTGCTCCAGCGCGTAGCGGTTGACCCAGCTGCGCGCCATAGCCGGCGGGTTGAAGCTTTTCAGCGTCAGCGCCCAGCTGCCGCCGCGCAGCACCGTCTGCTCGACATTGCGCACCTCCTCGGGGCCGTCAAACTGGTCAAGCTCCTCAAACCAGCAGACCCCCACCGAGCCGAACGGCAGCTTCAGGCTTTTCAGCTTGCCCGGGTCGTCCAGCCCGAAGAACAAAATTTTCTGCCCGGTCGGCAGATAGGTACATTCCATCGGGCTGACTGTGCAGCGGAAGTACCCCGCGCAGCCCAGCTCCCCGATGGCCCATACGATCTGGTTGTACACACTGTTGCGCAGCGTGCCGCCCACCTTGCGCAGCACCACGGCATGGCAGTCCGGGCGGCGCAGCAGCTGCCACACAAGCTCGATGGACAGATAGCTGGACTTGCCCGACCCGCGCCCGCCCTTGGCCACGACCTCGCTGATGCCGCCGCTGCGTATCGCGGTATGCACCGGCCAGAAAACACCCGGTATCTTTTCCTTCAGTCTCACCCGCATCGGTCTGCCGCCAGCTCCTCTCTCTCATTCGTCCACGATGACGACCCCCTCCTCCCTTGCGCCGTCCCCCAGCCCCAGATGCTTGTAGAGCATCTCGAGTGCGCGCAGCTTATCGGCCACCTTGACCGGCGGGCCGCCCTCCTCCCCCGGGACGGCGAAGGCGATCTCGGCCAGCTCGCCCAGCACATGGTCCGCGCTAATTTCGCACAATGACATTCCTCCCTTCGGGCATGAAAAAACTCGCGGGCGACTCACCTGTCTCCCACGAGTTTCGATGCTACCATATTACCACTATTGGTTGTGAAATGCAATGAAATCCCGTGAAGTCTCTGCGAAATTTCGGGAAATGTTTTTCACGCCTCCTTTTCCGGCTCCATCCGCTCAACCGCCGCGCGGTGCAGCTGGTAGACCCGGCGCTGCACCACGCCCATCGCATCGGCGATCTCTGCAAAGCTTTGACCCATGAGGTAGCGCCGCTGCAGCACCTGCCGCCCTGCGCTGTCCCCCACCGTCAGTATGCCGCGCATCACCTCCATCCGGGCCGCCATGCAGCCATCCAGCTGCTGCGCCAGCCTTTTCTGCGCATCTTCGATATGTTCCACCGCGCGGGGCAGCCGGTCGGCATCGGGGCCGCTGCGCCCCGGCATACCGGACATGCACGCCGTCACCCGCGCCGCATCGCTGCGCAGCACCGTGATCTCCTCCTCCAGCATACGCTGGCAGCTCAGCGCGGTCTGGTAGCGCCCAAGCCACGCCACTTTTTCCTGATAGTTCATCGCGTTCCTCCTTTATTGCCTCTGTCATTGCGGGAAATGTTGGTTATCTCCATCCTATATCAACAACTGCCGGTTGTCAATAGTATTTTAACAACTTTTCTTTGTCAATACAAAAAATGGGACTTCCACTCTCTTTTTCATCTCCCGCGCTTGACACCCGCTTCCATCCATGCTACGATGACGATACTATGAGGAAAAGGAGTGTCCCACCATGAAGTGCATAAAAGGTATCTGGCTCCGCTGCGGTCTGCTCCCGTACTATCTCCGTGGGCAGCAGCTTGCTCTTGCCCTCCTGCTCAGGGATAAGCCCCGCACCGCCGCCCAGCTCGCGGCGACGCTCACCGAAAAGGGCTATCCCTGCGACCCGCAGACGCTGGAAAAATCGCTGGCCCGCCTTGCAAAGCGCGGCATCGTGTCGGTCTCCGACGGCGTCTACCGCTGCACAGTCTCCAAGCTGGACGCCGCCCCCTACACGGAAAATCAGCTGCTCGACCTCGTCGGCATGACACAGGGCACCGTAAACGGCACCGCCTTTTACACCGCTGCCCCGCCTGCAAGCGTCAGTTCCCGCGGCCCCAGCGGCTCCTGAACCTACAAAGCCCGCCCCGGTATGACCCGGGACGGGCTTTGCTTTTATCTTATGTTCTTCGGTAGGGGCGAGCATCGCTCGCCCACCACCTCCCGCCGCTGCCTGTTTCCGGGGCATCGGGGACGCCGCCCCCTACAACCCCCGGCCAGCAGCCGCCCTGCATCTTCTCAGCACAGCGGTGCCACCAATCTCAGCACCGCACTGTACATCGTGCCGAAGAACCCTGTCCGGCAGTCCGCCAGCTTCACCTCGGCGCTCTCCCTTTCGATCTCCGCCAGATCGCGCCGCACATCGTCCAGCACTGCGCCGCCGTAAATCAGCACGCTGTTCTCAAAATGCAGATAAAGGCTGCGGTAATCCAGATTCACCGTGCCCACCGCCGCAATGCGGTCGTCTACCAGCCATGTCTTGGCATGCAGAAAGCCCGGTGTGTAGCTGAAGATCCTGACCCCCGCGCGCAGAAGATGCGGGAAGTAACTCCGGGTCAGCTGGTAGATCGTCGGCTTGTCGGGCACGCCGGGCGTGTAAATGCGCACATCCACACCGCGCTTGGCCGCCAGCCGCAGGCAGGCCAGCAGGTCGTTGTCCAGTATCAGGTAGGGCGTGCAGATCTGCAGCCGCCGCTGCGCTTGATTGATCAGCTCCAGATAAACATTCTTCGCCACGGCCTCCCGGTCCACGGGGCTGTCGGCAAAGGGCTGCACCAGACAGTCGGTCGGCACCGGCGCGGCGGCGGGCAGGTCGCGGTCGATGTCAATATCCTCCTCGGGGTACTGCGCCTTCCAGAAGGTCAGGAAAATGTTGGCCAGCACCCCCGCGCCCGGCCCCTCCAGCCGGACGCCGCTGTCCTTCCAGTAGCCGAACCGCACCAGCCGGTTGATGTATTCATCGGCCAGATTCACGCCGCCGGTAAAGCCGATCTTTCCGTCAATGACCATGATTTTGCGGTGGTCGCGGTTGTTCATGACAAGGTTCAGCACCGGCACGCAGCGGTTGAAGCTGAACGCCCGGATACCCTCCGCCCGCAGCAGCTCGGCATAGTTGTGGGGCAGCAGGCTCAGGCAGCCCGCATCATCGTAGATGACCCGCACATCCAGCCCGGCAGCAGCCTTGCGGCGCAGGATCTCATGGATCTGGCCCCACATCTCGCCCATGCCGATGATAAAGCTCTCGACAAAGATGCTGCGCTCGGCGCTCTGCAGGGCGGGCAGCATGTCGGCCAGCATTGTCTGGCCGTCCGGGTAGTATCGCACCGCCGTGCCGCCGTACAGCGGCGCCGGGGCGTAATCGTGCAGATAGCGCGCTGTCAGCGCCGCCCGCGGGTCAGCCGCGCGCAGACGGGCCACAGCGGCGGGGTCCTCACGCCGGGTATCCGCCATAGCCTGCTCGGCCCGCTCCTGCCGGCGGCGCAGGCCAAGTGCCGGGCGCTTGTTGCCCCACAACAGGTACAAAAGGCCGCCCTGCACCGGCATGACTGCAAACAGGATCATCCAGCTGATCTTGAACTCCGGCACGGTGGAGTCCTGCCGGATCAGCGCCAGACACATGATGATGCTCAGCGTCAGGCCGGCGGCGTTGAACCACCGGGCATAGTCCGCCAGCCGGTAAAACAGCGCAAACAGCCACACCACCTGCAGCACAAGCAGCACGGCCGTCACGACCAGACGGCTGAACACAAGGTTCAGCACCCGGCGCAGCATCAGCCGCCAGTTATGTTTTTTCATAAGGGCTTTCCTCCTGCTGCATGATCCCGTAAAACAAAACGCACCCCATCGCATAGGACGGGGTGCGGCAGCATTTTATTCCATTACAGACGGTCAATGGCGGCCATGCAGTCGTCCATAGACATAAAGGTCACGGCGCAGTTGGAGCCGATGAACCACCGTTCGTCCCCGTTGCAGACGATTTTGCGGATAAGCTTGCCGTGGTACTCAGTCTGGATGTAGATCCCGTTGGGCACTCTGTTTCCCTCCCAGATATAGTAGTATGGGCCGGGCGGCTGCGTAAGATGATGGGTTTTCCGCACCGCGGCTTTATATAAAGTATAAAGCAAAACCTCCCCGCGCGCAAGGGGCTTTTCGCCGTAGTTTATGTACGAATCGCGCCATTTTTTGGCACAACGCACAAAGGGTGCGCAGCATCGTACTTTGCGCGGCGGGCAGTTTTTTCCCCGCCGCACCGTACAGGCACGAAAATTGTAAAAAAATCTTGCGTGTTTCTGCGAAATGTGTATAATAGAAGTAGTATATTGTGTAGTGGTATCTCAAAATGCCACCCGATTTTACCAATAGTGACCGGAGGAACTTAGCTATGACAAAACTGGAAACGCTGCAGTTGAAATTGACTGCGACCCGCGTGCGCATGGGTGTGATCGAAGCCACCCACGGTGCCGGGTGCGGTCATCCGGGCGGCAGCCTGTCCGCAGCGGATGCCTTTACTTACCTGTATTTCCGCGAGATGCGCATTGATCCCGAGCAGCCGCAGGACCCCAACCGCGACCGCTTTGTCCTGAGCAAGGGCCACTGCGCGCCCGGCCTGTATGCCACGCTGGCGGAGCGCGGTTTCTTCCCGGTCGCTGACCTGCCCACCCTGCGCCACTCCAACAGCTACCTGCAGGGGCACCCCAACATGAACACCGTGCCCGGTGTCGATATGAGCACCGGCAGCCTGGGTCAGGGCGTTTCTGCCGCCTGCGGCATGGCGCTGGGTGCCAAGAAGTCCGGCAGCGACATCAATGTCTACACCCTGCTGGGCGATGGCGAAATCGAGGAGGGCGAATGCTGGGAGGCCTTCATGTTCGCCAACCACTACAAGCTGGATAACCTGTGCATCATGATCGATGTCAACGGCCTGCAGATCGACGGCGCCACCCGCGATGTCATGAACTCTGAGCCGCTGGACCGCAAGATGGATGCCTTCGGCTTCAACACCATCGTCTGCAACGGCAACTCCTTCGCCGATCTGGAGCAGGCCTTCAAGATGTTTGACCTGTCCCACGGCAGCGGCAAGCCCACCTGCTTCCTGCTGCGCACCACCAAGGGTCTGGGTGTTAGCTTCATGGAAAATTCCGTTGGCTGGCACGGCAAGGCCCCCAATGACGACGAGTACGCCCAGGCCATGTCTGAGCTGCGCGCCGCCCACGCATCGCTGGAAAAGGAGATCGAGTTCAACAATGGCTGAGATTAAAAAAATTGCTACCCGTGTCAGCTACGGCAACACGCTGGTAGAGCTGGCCCAGCAGGGCGCTGACAATCTGGTGGTCTTTGACGCCGACCTGGCCGCCGCCACCAAGACCGATATCTTCAAGAAGGCCTACCCGGACCGCCACTTTGACTGCGGCATTGCCGAGCAGAACATGGTCGGCGTTGCCGCCGGCATGAGCACGATGGGCTATGTTCCCTTTGTGTCCAGCTTTGCGATGTTTGCTGCGGGCCGCGCCTTTGAGCAGATCCGCAACTCCATCGGCTACCCCCACCTGAATGTCAAGATCGGCGCCACCCACGCCGGCCTTTCTGTCGGTGAGGACGGTGCCTCCCACCAGTGCTGCGAGGATATCGCCCTGATGCGCTCCATCCCCGGTATGGTGGTGCTGAGCCCCGCTGACGATGTCGAGGCCCGCGCCGCCGTCATCGCCGCCTACAACTATCAGGGCCCCGTCTATCTGCGCTTCTCCCGTCTGGCCACCCCTGTTTTCCACGATCCGGAAACCTATGAGTTCCAGATCGGCAAGGGCGAAAAGCTGACCGATGGTTACGACATTGCTGTCATCGCCACCGGCCTGATGACCAACGAGGCGCTGCGCGCCGCCGTGCTGGCCAAGCGTCAGGGTCTGAATGTCCGCGTCATCAACATGCCGACCATCAAGCCCATTGACGAGGAGATCATCCTGACGGCTGCCCGCGAGTGCGGCCGCATCATCACGGTCGAGGAGCACAGCGTCATCGGCGGTCTGGGTGAGGCTGTCTGCGCAGTTGTCAGCGAGAAGCTGCCCTGCCTCGTGCATCGCATCGGCGTGCAGGATCAGTTCGGCCACTCCGGCCCCGCCAATGAGGTCCTGCGCGATTACGGCCTGACTGCCGAGAACATCGTCAGCGCCATCCGCGAGATCGTCCGCCCGGACGCGAAATAATTTACATCAATAAAAATCCCTTGGGGAACGCAGATTCCTCAAGGGATTTTTTTTACTTATAGCAAACGGCCAAAGCCCCTCAGGCCGCTTTCGCGGCCAGCTCCCCACTGCGTGGAGAGCCTTGATCACGCGGGCTTCGCCCGCAAAAAGCCGCCCCTTACAGGGGAGGTGGCCGAGCGCAGCGATGGCCGGAGGGGCTTTGCCGGGCCGTGCCATTGCCGCGCCGTTAAGCCTTAAAATTGCTCCACCCTAAATACGGTCGCTCCGCTGGCCTTGGCTGCTTCCAGCCCAATGCCCGAATCCTCAAAAATCATCGTCTCGGCAGGTGTCACATGGAAATACGCCATCGCCTTGCAATACCCTTCCGGGTCGGGCTTCTGCTTTTCCACATCCTCGCCGGTCACAATCAGCCCAAACAGTTTCCGCACACCAAAATGCTCCAACACCTCGGTGGCGTTTTGCTTGCTGCCGGTCGTCACACAGGCCAGATCATGCCCGGCCGCCTGCATCGTGCGCAGTATCTCCATCAACGCCGTGTTAGGCCGCACCATGTCCAAAAAGTCACTGTACAGCTCCTTCTTGCGGTCATGCACCCGCTCCACATCGGTGTCACAGGGATTGCCGCCCATCAGCGGGCGCAGAAAGCGGGTGTAATGCCCGCCGTTGCAGGACGCCGCATAGTATTCATCAGTCACGGTAAAGCCAATTTCCTCCAGCGCCGCGCGGTAGGACGCCGCATTGGCCGGCACCGTGTCCAGCAGGGTCCCGTCCAAATCCACACAGATCAGCATAGCTTTCCCTCTTTTCCTTCACAAAAATCAGCCACATCGTTGGCCACCATCACCAGCCCTGCATAGAACATCGGCGCGCGCTTGCGGTCCTTGGCCAGCTTGTAGGGCATCAGCCGCAGCCAGTGGATGACCTCATGCATCAGGATGCTCTCCACCTGCGCACGCGGGTAGCGCTGCTTCAGATCCTCCATCAGGGCTGCCAGCAGCGCATCGTAGGCGGCGCTGCGGGTCAGCTGAAAGTCGATGCGGTTTTCCTGCACCGCCGCGCGGGGCGTTTTCATCATAAATTCATAGCTACCATGCAGGCTTTGCAGCAGCTTGCCGTAATCGAGGAAGGGACTTTCGTGCAGATTGCCGGTGTTCGGGTCGATGAGATACCACCCGTCATTGTCGGTACGGCAGATGATGTTCTCAATCGTCAGATCGCCGTGGATCGTCCCCACGGGGTCCGCCGCAAACAGCTCGCGCAGCCGCGCATGGTCAAACAGCCCGTCCAGCCGGTTCAGATTTTTGTACTCTGTACCGTTGATCCAGAGCGTATCGCAGCCGACCAGCTCGCGCAGGGCGCGGTCCTCACGGATCTTTTTGAGGTTGCCGTCCACCTTTGTCTCAATGTACTTTTCGATCGCTGCGGGATCCGCCGCGCGGGCGGTCGGGCGGTACAGCTGCTCCTCCAGCGTCTGCAGCACCTCCCGCAGGATGCGCCGGCTCTTCTCGACCGGGTTGGAGTGCAGATAGCGGAACATCCCCACCGCCTGCGGATTGTAGGTCATGTCATACCAGCAGCAGCCGTCCTCCCGCGCAGTGCGCAGGATCTCGCACAGCGGCAGCCGGTCCTGCTGGGCGCGCAGCCAGTCGATCTGCTCGGCCAGCTTGTCTCCGTCCGCGCCGAAGGCATATTTGCGGTAAAAGGTAGACTGCTTGTCCATGCAGAGCATCGTTGTGGCGTTGGAGCCCGCCGAATAATCCTGCAGGATCGTAATATCCCGATTCATCTGCAGAAAGCGCTGCAGATACTCCTTGTTTTCCAGCCCGAAATACTTGCCCAGAAAGACGGCACGGTCATGCTCATCGGCCTGGGGCAGCAGATTCAGATAGCTTTCCTCCGCCGGGGCAGCCTGCGTTGCCTGATTGACCGCACCGCGCACACGCTCGGGCAGCAGCGTAGCTGCCCACATGGCCGCCAGCGGCAGCATAAACCACGCCAGCAGCAGCCCGCGCGCCGCAGGGGCTGCGGTGCCCAGCGCACCGCCGGGCAGCAGCGCCGTAAAATCGGCCGCGCTGCGCCCGAACAAAAGGTCAAACACGCCAACCAGCTTCATCGGCTGCCCGGCAGCGGTCAGGGCCGCCCCCAGCGCCGTGTAGGACCCCAGATACGCCGCCCACATCAGCACTGTATTGGCGGCAAGGCGGCCGATCTTCACCCGGCCAAGATCCTTGAAGGTGTTGATCAGGCTCCAGAAGAACATCATGCCGTCAAGCTTCAGCGTATCATTGAAGATGCCGCAGAACGCCAGACAGATCTTTTTCAGCCAGTCACGCAGCACCGACACCAGCACCAGCGCCGCCGCCAGCACCAGCGAGAACACCAGATAGTACCGCGCTGCGCCGCGCACGGCGGCCCCGCCCTGCCCCAGCAGCGAAAAGGCGATAAAGCCCAGCGCCACGAACCAGACATCAAGGAACCGGTCCATAATAACGGTGGCCAGCGCAAAGCCGACCCCGCTCTTCATCCGCCGCCCGGGGAATACCGCGCGGAACACATCCCCCAGATGGAACGGCAGCACAAAGTTCAGCGCATAGCCGCCGGCCATACCGCGCAGCATCTGCCCGCGCAGCGGCCGCTCATAGATGCGGATAAACTGCTCCCACCGCAGCAGGCGGAACGCATGGCCCACCAGCACCAGCACCAGTGCCAACACAAAATATAGTCCGATCATCAGTCCGTGACCCTCTCCCGCTTCCTTTTATCTTTCATCACCGCATAGATGATCCCCGCCGCCGTGACAGCATACCCGGCAATGAACGGTGTCAGATAATACAGGAAATATGTATCCGGTGCGGTCAGGAACACCAGCGGAATCCGCACAAAAAATGTTCCCGCCGCGAACAGCAGCATCCAGCGCCGCCGTACCAGCAGTACCAGACAGGCCGCAAACAGCAGCACAAAGGGCGGCAGCATCCACCAAGTCCAGTCGATCAATCCGCCCGCAAAGTCCCCGCTCAGCGCCACATTTATGATAAAGTTCTTGCGCAGCTCCTGATTAAGTGGCTTTACCGCTGCGCTGTCCTGCAAAAATTCTATCAGCACATCGCGCTCCGGCTCGCCCTCATACATCAGGAAGGACGATGCAAAGACTATCTTCTGGTTGGACCGCCCGTTCTGACGCTGGCGCAGCGTATTGTTAAACACATCAAGCCGCTCCCGCAATAGGCTTTTGGGGTAACGCAGCGCCAGCCGTGCGATTGCACCGCGGCATTCCTTCCACTCCGCATCGCTGCCGCCATTGCGCAGGATTGCCTCGCGCAGCGCATTGCCATGGATTTCGGGATGACTGCGGCAGTAATCCACATCATAGATCTTATCGATCGCAGCAAGCTCCGCTGCATCCTCTGCCGGATTGGCATCCTGCACAAGCGCCGCCATCTGGTAGCACAGTGCGATCCGCTGGTACTGCCACGCCTCCCCCATCAGGGAGCTGGTGTATCGGGAGGATGCCATATATCCGCACAAAATCAGCGCTGTCACAGCACCCAGCGCCAGCGGCCGCAGCAGCTTTTTGCAGCAAAGCACGGCCAGCATGACCGGAATCGCCGCCAGATAATAGACGCACTCACTGCGCCAGGAGGCTGCCAGCGCACCCAGCACAACAACAGCCGTCAACTCAGCCCGGGTCAGCCTGGTGCCGCGCAGATAGAAGGCCACCAGCATGAAAACCAGAAAAAGCTCGCACCAGCATGACCATGTCGTCCGGAATGGATTCTGGTTGTGCATCAGCACCGGCGGCAGCAGGAACGGCAGGTAGACGATGGCGAACCACACCGGCTTCACCGGTCGAACCAGCCGTTTCTCGGTAAGATCCTGGGCCGTAGCTGCAAAGCAGCCTACCGCCGCACTGATGAGCAGATTCTGGATAAGCACTACCCCTCCGGGTATGGGCACAAACATCAGTGACAGGATAAAGGCACTGCTCGTCAGAAAATGCTGCCATGCATCCATCTGCAGTGTTCTCGCCAGAGACAGCACATTCAGGTCGTCATTGCCCCAGCAGCCCGGCCAGACGATGAGCAGCACGATCAGATTTACCGCCAGATACGGCAGCGTCCACTGCAGCCAGCGCCAGACAAAGCGATCCTTCGCGCGGAGCTTTTTGACCAGCGTCACGATTCCGTGGACAAGCAGAAAAGCAAGAAGCACAAACAGTGCCTTATAAACAAAAAATGCCGTGGTTCGCCAATCATACCGGAAAAACAGTCTGTCCGTCCAAAGCGTCAGTATCCCCCACAGCACGGCCACAAGCAGTTCTGGGATGATTTGTTTTTTTGCCGATGTGTTCATGTGTTCTCCTTCCATCGGTCACCCCAGCGCATCAAATCCGGCGCGGTTCTCCGGTTTTTCTGCGGTGCGGTATTCGTCCGGTGTGCCGAAAGGCAGGTGCAGATCACACGCAAAGCCTGCGATCCGTGCGCCCTGCGCTGCCAGCACATTGTAGATGCCGGATACAAAAAATTCCTTATACTCACAGTTTTTCAGATATGCGGCGCAGGCATCGGCGTAGGTGCGCTTATCCTTAAAATAATACGCGCCGCAGATGGCGTCATGGCTGACGACCTGCTTTTCCACCGTATGGCAGACATTGCCGTCCGCGCCGTACTGCAGGTAGCTGTAGGCCGGGGAATCGCTCTCAAAGGTCAGCAGCGCCCCCGCAGGGCCGTCGGCAAAGCGGCCCTTTTCGCAGAACGCATTGAACGCGCTGCAGATAAACAGGTGGTCGCAATCATTGAAAAGGATCGGCTCACCGTCGGGCAGGCCCTCGCAGCCCTTCAGTGCCGTGACAGCCGCCCCCTCGGTCACCTCCGGCAGGGCAATGATGCGCGCCTCAGGCCAGTATGTCCGGATCTTTTCGTCAATCGCAAAGTCGCGGATATGCTCCTGCAGCACAACAAAGGTGATGTCGGCGCAGTCCACATATTTCTCAATACTGCGCGCCGCCCAGTAAAAGAACGGCTTTCCGTTAATTTCAATCAATGGCTTCGGGCAGACAAATCCGTTTTCAAAAAAGCGGCTCCCCCGACCGGCCATAGGTAAAATCAAATGCAGCTTACTCATAAGAAGCTCCTTTTTAAATAATAGATAAAAGATAATAGATAATAAAAATGGTGGTTCGCGGTGCTGGCGCACCGCTTCAAAATTTCTCTACGACCGTAAGGGCGCATTCCATATGCGCCCATTCTGCTTTGGGCAACGCCGCGGGCGGATATGGAATCCGCCCCTACAATTTTGTTTTGACCTTCAGGTCAAAACTCCCCATCTTTTATTATCTTTTATCTATTATTTCTTATCTTTTTCCGCCAGCATCTTCGTTTCTGCCTCGATGACCCGGCCCAGGCCTGTCTCGATGTCCACCTGCGGCTGCCAGCCGTAGGCCTCGCGGGCGTGGGTGTTGTCGCACTGGCTGAACTTGTTCACCTCATGGTCGAGGATCTCCGGTTTGATGCCGTAGGCCCCGCCGTACAGCTCGGGATATTTGGCCCAGTAATGGCTGCTCGGGCAGTACTTGGCCTCGATGCTCTTGCCCATCAGGCGGCTGGCAATGGCATACAGCTCCTTAACGGAATAGCTGCGGTTGCTGGAGACATTCACCGCGTCAAAGCCCTTCTGGGGCTGCTCCACCACGCGCAGCGCCAGCGCGATCAGGTCATCGACATAGATATAATCGCGGCGCTGGTTGCCGTCAGAGTGGAACTCCGGCGTGCGGTCGTAGTACAGCTCGCGGATCATGTAGCCCACAAACGGCGGCTGCTTGCGCAGGCAGTCGATGTGGGGGCCGTAGACATTGGCAAAGCGCAGGCAGGTCACGGTCATGCCGTAGGTGTCGGCAAAGCTCTGGGCAAACCGCTCGCCGCAGTACTTCGTGTTGGGGTAGATCAGCGTCGGCGGGTTGAACTTCGACTCCACGGTCGGGAACTCGGTCTCGTTCTCATACATGGCGTTGGTGGAGGCCTGCACCAGCTGCCGGATGCCGGTGCGGCGGCCCGCCTCCAGCAGGTTCACAAGGCCCAGCGTATTGACCTCGATGGCCTGCACAGGGTCGCTCTGGCAGTCCGGCAGGGGGGCAATGCCCGCAATGTTGTACACGACCTCGAACTTTTCTTCCTCAAACAGCTGGAGCATCCCGGCCTTGTCGCGGATATCCATCTTCCGCACCTCGGCACCGAAATCATGGTCGTCAAACTTCAGGTTGTCCAGATTGCCGTAGGAAAAGTTGTCGATACCCACGACCTCATCGCCGCGCTGCCACAGCTTGTGCCAGAGCTGACCGCCGATAAACCCGGCTGCACCCGTTACCAGAACCTTCATTGCAAAAACCTCCTTACAGGTTGGACGCTACGACCCCGTAGCTGTAATCCTCAATAATGTTGTCGCGCCACTCGCGCTCCACAAACGCCTTCGGCCCTGCCAGATACTTCCCGCAGAGCTTGAGCAGACTGATACCGAAGCTCGTCAGCTTATTGTTGCTGACCTGATCCTCCTCCCGCCAGCTGATGGGGAAGAACAGCACCCGCTGCTTCATCTGGCAGAGCGCCAGAATCATGCAATCGTTAAAATACAGCGTGTCAGGGAACTTTTTGTAATATGCGTTTTTCAGCGGGGCCACGGCATACAGGTTCAGTCCGCTGCCCAGGTCGGTGATTTTTCTGCGCGCCACCAGACTGAAAAGCCAGTTGAAGCCGTAGTTGCCCACCGTGCGCAGCGCACTGTAGCCGCCGGTCTTGCTGCCGCGCATAAAGCGGGAGCCGAGGCAGCAGTCGTATTTTTTATAGGTATCATCGTTCAGGATCGGCAGCAGGTCAGCGATGGCCCCCTGATCGTCACCGTGCAGTACGACAAGATGCGCATACCCGTGGGCGGCCGCATAGCCGAACGCCACCTTATGGCTGCCGCCCAAGCCGTAGTTGCGGTCATTGCGCAAAAGGCGCACCGGCGCATCGGGGTGGCGGGCCATCCAGTCCTGCACAGCGGCCTCGGTGCCATCGGTGGAACGGTTGTTTACAACGATGCACTCCCCCACCCAAGGGGCGATGCGTTTGTCAAGCAGCTGCGAAAGCACCCGCGTGACCTGCTTTTCACAGTTGTAGGCAGGGATAAAAACCAGTAGTTTTTCCATGGAAAGCTCCTTTTCTGCACACAATTCTACATAATAAAGATTATACAACACCGCACCGCCAATCGCAAGAAAAAAAGCCCCCTCTTGGAAAAAGAGGAGGCCATTTTTGCAGGTCAGGGCAGCGCAGACCTCCGCGGGCGGATATGGAATCCGCCCGCGCCCGCTCACGATACCACAAACCTGACTCTCTGTGCATCCGGATTCCGATACAGCACATACCCCACTGGGCACACCGCGTCCGCCTTTTCCAGCGTGGTCGTATCCACCGGCACGCCCTCGGCGGCCAGCACCCAGTCCGCCGCATCCAAATCGGTATATGCTCTGCCCGGGTACTCCGGTCCGACGGCCTCAGTTGTCAGGTCCAGCACGCCGTCTGCCAGCGCACCGCTCTGCAAAAGCGTCTCATACTCGACGATGTAGACATCCCGCGCGATATATGTTTCGATAAGCTGGCTGTCCCGCTGGCGCACCCCACAGGGCAGGAACAGCACCTTGCCGTCCAGCGCGGCAAGGCTCTCGTTCAGTGCGCTGGCGCCGGCCGCGCTCTCAGCGGGTATCGCGTAGGTCCAGCGGTTGATCCGCCACTCGCCCAGATAGCAGGCCGCGCAAAGCACCAGCGCAGCGGCAGCCAGCACCCTGCGGCCGCGGTGCCGCACCAGCACAGCGCCCAGCACAGCCACGCCCAGCACAATGCAGACGCGCCAGACAGCCAGCCACAGGGGCTGGCTGCCGCCGGGCAGGCGGTCGGTGCGGTCGGCCACAAAGTCAAACCACTGCAGCAGGGTATTGTCCCCCGCGCCCGCACCGATGGCCCGGCAGACCACTATAAAGCCGATGCCCCAAAGGGCGGTCAGCGCAGCCAAGAGTCGTTTCCGGGCGGGGGTCAGTGCCTCATCCAGCGTATCCATCGTCACGGCCAGCAGCGGGATGAGCAGCGGCTCCAGATACCGCATGTGCTGCCGGGGCGAGGGATCGTGCAGATCCTCCCGCACGGTGATGGACCATGCGATGACCGCCACGCCAATGCCCAGACAGAGCAGCAGGAAAAGCGGCAGCTGGGTACGGCGGGCATCGCTGCCCCGGCGGGGTCGGTGCAGCCCGCAGAGGGGCAGCAGCACGGGGTACACCCAAAACGCCAGCACGGTAAACAGTGCATCACAGACCAGTGCAAAGGGCAGGAAGCGCCACTGCTCCCCGGTCAGCCAGCCGGTCTGGTTGTAGGAGTTGCCCAGCCCCCGGAACAGCGTGACCTTGGCCAGCACAAAGCAGGCCAGAAAGCTGCCCAGCAGCGCCGCATTGCAGGCAAGCTCGGCACGCCAGCCTGCCTTATCGTGCCACCATACCCAGCCGCGCACCAGCACCCAGGCGATCAGGTAATAGAGCGCGACCTCCTTATTCAGATACAACAGGTAGCAGAACGCCCCCGCCGCCGCGCACCAGCCCACCCGGGCCCGCGGCGCAGCCAGCATAGCCCGCAGGAAAAAGTACACCTGCCACAGGGAAAGCGGCAGAAACACGGTTTCGCTCATAAAGGTAGCCGCTGCCGACATGGTGGGCAGCACTGCCGTAACCCCCACCAGAAACGCTGTGCGGCGCGGGTTCAGCCGCATCGCACGCGCCAGCGCATAGGCCGGAAAGACCGCGCTTGCCATATACACAGCGTTCAGCCAGCCGATGGCCGTGATCTGCGCGGCTGTGGTCCGCAGCAGCAGCGCCGGCAGGATGCACAGCGGGTAGAGGATCTTCTGGTAATCGCTGGGCATATTGCGCACCCGCAGCCCGCGCCCCTGCAGCAGGCTGCGCGCCACATCCAGATAGCGCAGCTCATCGCTGTAGACGGCCAGCTCCCGCGGGTAGCTGCTCAGCAGCCCATAGACGACCGCGCACACCAGAAACACCAGCGCCACCGCCGCCCAGCCGTTGATTTTTTTCTTAGAAACCATTCACAGCCCCTTTTCGTCTGCCCCGTTTTCCTTACTTCAGCTTCACATAATACACCGGGCACTTCGCCACATCGGTCAGCAATTCCACGCTTTCTGTGTCCAGCGTGTCCTCGATCATCGTTTTCAGCGCATCTGCGTCATATACATACCCGTACACCACAAATCCATCCTGCAGATCGTGGCTTTGGGCGGCCGCCTGCAGGCTTGCCGCATCGTCACCGGCGCCTGCCTGATAGACAGCCTCCCGCGCGGCGAACTCTGTGACAAAGAGGTCCGGCGCCACATCGTAGCCGGCGTTGTTCAGCACAACGGCCGGCAGGGCGGCCGTCTTGGCCAGCGCCTCGGTGCGCGGGGCATACTGCTCGTACAAATATTCGTTGGGATGCACAAAATGTGCTGCCAGCACCGGCACCACAGCCAGCGCCAGCACAGCATCCCGCCGTGGGTCCAACCGCGCCAGAATCACCGCCGCCGCCGTCACGACTGCACCATAGATCACTACATAGTAGCGGTCAGCCTCAAACGGCGCAGCCTTGTCGATCAGCACCACATACCCGCAGGCAGCCAGCAGCAGCCCGGCGGCAAACAGGCCGTTGCCCCGCAGCCGCGCACCGCGCCGCCACAGCAGGATCGCCGCAGCCGCCAGCACAACGCCCCACAGCGCCAGCCCGCCGAACTGCGCCGCCAGTAGGCGAAACACCCGGCCCAGACTGGCCGCCCAGTCCGCCAGCGCCGAGACATCGAACACACTGGTAAACGCCTGCTTCCCGCGGGAGCCGGAAAAGATATGCTGCTTCATCGTGGGGAAGGCCAGATACGCCGCCCCCAGCCCGGCCAGCTCAGCCGCCGCATAGCCCGCCGCCGTTCTGAACCGCCGCGTGACCAGCAGCCACAGCCCGAACAGCCCGCAAAGGAAAAAGCAGTACACCAAAAAGAAATACTGGGTCAGCACACCCGCCAGCGTGGCAGCAAACAGGCCGGCCCATACGGTCCGGGGCGGCCGCGCCCCCTGCTGCAGCGCCTGCCACAGCACCACATGGCAGTACAGCAGCACAATGCCCTCCAGCATCATCAGGCTGTACATACGGGTAAAGACGGCCATACCCTGCACGCCGACGCTTAGCAGCCAGCAGGCCGCCGCTGTCCACGCAGGCCAGAACCGCCCGGTCAGACGGCGTACCGTCAGGTACAGCACCGCTGCCCCCGCAAGCAGGCAGACAAAGTTCGGCAGCAGCCCGACCCACGGCAGCCCCAGTCCCGGAAAGAGAGATTCCGCCGTGTAGACCAGACAGTAATAGAGCGGCGGGTGGACATCGATCTTCTGGTTGTTCCATGGGATGCTGTAGGCAAAGGGCCGCTCCGCCGACAGAGCCGCCTTGTAAAAGCTGCCGTCATGCCAGCTGTCCAGATAGCCGTCCTGCAGCGCATAGAAGCCGCCGGGGTAGTTGGCCAACTCATAGGTATACAGCTCGTCCACATGGTAGCCCTGCTTGCGCCCGGCATAGAGCAGCATCACCGCAAGCCCCACCGCCAGCAGCGCCGCTACTGCCCAGAAATGTTTTGCTTTCGTGTTTGTCATGATTCCCGCTTTCTCATCCTGCGCCGCCCCGGGCGGCTTGGCCGTTCAGATACCAAAAAGGCCTGCCGCAAAGGGCAGGCCTTCCGTTTGTTGTTACTCCTCGGCGTTTTCTTCCTTATCGCGCACAAAGCGCCACAGCTCACCGATGGTGAGATCCTCGCTCAGCTCGCTTTCATCGATCTCCACGCCGATTGCCTCGCCCAGCGCCCAGGCCAGCTCGATCATATCCTCATGGTCGGCGTCCAGATCCTCCAGCGCCGTGCTTCTGGTCAGATCGCCGGTGTCACAGCTGAACTGCTCTGCCAGCAGATCCTGCAATTCTTCAAAGGTCACTCTCGTTTTCCCCCTCTCGCCGGGTTGGTTTGTGTACTTATCATACAAGGCTGTGACGGCGGCGTCAAGGGGCAATCGAACGACAACTATACAAAATTACTGCACCGCGTTTGTGGAATCTGCCGAAGTCCCCGCCGGTAATTGCGGCTGCGCGTTCAAAATACGCATAAACTCCTCGCCGCTGATGGTCTCCTTTTCGTACAGGTACTGGGCGATCTCGTCCAGCTTGCGCTTGTTGTCAGCCAGCAGCTTATAGGCCTTTCTATGCTCGGCCTGCACGATCTCCACGACCTTGGCATCCACTTTGGCTGCGGTCTGCTCACTGCAGGCAAGGCTGGCATCGCCGCCCAGATAGGCGTTGTTCACCGTCTCGAGCGCGACCATGTCAAAATCCTCGGTCATGCCGTAGCGGGTGACCAGCGCGCGGGCCAGCTTGGTGGCCTGCTCAATATCGTTGCTGGCACCTGTGGTGATGGAGTGGAAGATCAGCTCCTCAGCGGCGCGGCCACCGGTCAGGGTGGCGATCTTGTTCAGGATCTCCTCCTTGGTCATCAGGGTGTGGTCGCCGTCCTCGACCTGCATCGTAAAGCCCAGCGCACCGGAGGTACGCGGCACGATGGTGATCTTCTGCACGGGGGCGCTGTTCGTCTGCAGTGCCGCCACCAGCGCATGGCCGACCTCATGGTAGGAGACGATGCACTTTTCTTTATTGTTCAGGATCTTATTCTTCTTCTGCGCACCGGCCAAAATTGTGTCCACAGCCTCCTGCAGGTCAAACTGGGTCACGGCCTTGCGGCGGTGGCGCACCGCGCAGAGGGCGGCCTCGTTCACGATGTTGGCCAGCTCGGCACCGGAGGCACCGGGCGTCATCCGGGCGATAACGGAAAAATCACAGTCGGGGCCAAGGCGCACCTTTTTGGCGTGCAGGCGCAGGATGCTCTCGCGCCCCTTGAGGTCGGGCAGCTCGACCGGCACGCGCCGGTCAAAGCGGCCGGGGCGGGTCAGCGCCGGGTCAAGCGACTCCGGTCGGTTCGTGGCGGCCAGAATGACAACGCCCTTGGCGGCGTCAAAGCCGTCCATCTCGGTCAGCAGCTGGTTCAGGGTCTGCTCGCGCTCATCGTTGCCGCCGAGGTTTGCCCCGCCGTCACGCTTTTTGCCGATGGTATCGATCTCATCAATAAAAACGATGCAGGGCGCTTTTTCACCCGCCTGCTTAAACAGATCGCGCACCTTGCTTGCACCCATGCCGACAAACATCTCGACAAACTCACTGCCGGCGATCGAGAAGAACGGCACACCGGCCTCACCGGCGACCGCGCGGGCCAGCAGCGTCTTGCCAGTACCCGGAGGGCCGACAAGCAGCACGCCCTTGGGCATCTTGGCGCCGATGTCCTCGTATTTCTTGGGGTTGTGCAGGAAGTCTACGATCTCCTGCAAACTCTCCTTGGCCTCGTCCTCACCGGCAACATCATTGAACTTGATGCCGGTCTCATCATCGACAACATACTGCTTGGCACCGGACTTGCCGCCGAACAGCATTGCATTGCCGCCGGCACCGCCCATCTGCTCCATCTTTTTGGAGGCCCAGCGGTTGATGAACCAGAACAGCAGGATCATCGGCAGGAAGGAGATGATAAGGTTCAGCAGTGAGTCCCAGATCGTCGGGCTTTGGTAGACGGTGCCGAACTCCACGCCCGCGTCCTCCAGACGCGCCACGAGGTTGTTGTCCTGCGCGATGGCGTTCGTCTTGAAGGAGTTTTCGTTCTTGTCCACAAAATAGATCTGCTGGTCCTCGATCTGGACGGTGGCCAGCTCCTTGCTCTCCAGCATCTGCAGGAAGGTGCTGTAGTTCACGCTCTTGACACCGGCCTGCATCAGCGCCGGATACAGGAAGATGTTGCTCAAAATCACGATTGCCAGAATGACCGCATAGCCGACCCACAGTTTCTTTTTCGGGTCCTTCGGCGGCTGTGTCGTTTCTTTCATGCCATTGGCCTCCTCTTTTGTCCGGGCAGGCACCGCATCTTTGGCGATGCTGCCCTTTGTACGAGTATAGCATGCGCTCTAAAAATGAACAGCATGTGACACAACTTTGAACGAATCGCAAAAAATGCCGCCGCGCTGGGCCGTTCGGTGCAGTCTTTGGGCAATACCGCATAATTCTAAGTGCCGATACGGCGAGCGAGGTGCGGCAGATGCTAAGCCAAAAGCGCAGATAATACTGGATGTCTTATCGAGCATTTTGGCAACGCAGATGCCGTACCGCAGCCGCCGGAGCGGTGCTTAAGCCGTCAGGCGGGAATTGTGCGGTGTTGCCTTAGCATTTTGCACAGGTTTTCCACATCATTCCACAGTTGAAATGTGGAAAACCATGTTGAAACTGTGGAAAACCCGGTGTAAACTGTCCAAAACCCACGATATATAGGTTTTGTTGAAATGTGGAAAACGCCCGTTCTTCCCATTTTTTAAAAAAATTACGGATTTTTCCGATTTTTGTAACAACTCGGAAACATTTATCGTTATTATAGATGACAGCACCCCTACCCTATCTGAAAGGAGGGCCCCTATCATGGCCCCGTATGATCCGTACATTGCCTACAAAGACCTGACCGTTGACCTGCGCGCCCACCGCGTGCGCCGCGCCGGTTGCGAGCTTTGCCTGACGCCGCGGGAATTTGCCCTGCTGACCGTCCTTGTGACCCACTGTGACAAGGCCCTGAGCCGCAGCCAGCTTCTTGAGGCTGCGTGGGGCTACGCCTTTATCGGCGAGAGCCGCACCGTTGATGTCCACATCAACCGGCTGCGCCGCAAGCTTGGGCTGGAAAACGACATCCAGACCGTCTACAAGGTCGGCTACCGGCTGAACAGCGCCAGTTGACTTTCCCGCCGGATTTGATACAATAAGGGTATGATGGCGTTATCGAGCCGCCCTGCGGTACGGCAGCGCCCTACACTTCCTGCTTACCTGAAGGAGGATCCTGCCATGAAGCGTATCATCACCATCGGCCGCGAGTTCGGCGCAGGCGGCGGCGAGCTGGGCCGCCGTCTGGCCCGGGAGCTGGACATTGCCTACTATGACCGCGACATTATCTTAAAGACCGCCAAGGCCAGCGCCCACCTGACGCCGGAGCAGGTGCGCCGCTGGGACGAGCGTGTCCCCCATGAGTTCGGCTTTACCCAGAGCCTTTTCAACTTCTACAACCGCCCCCTGAGCGAGGAGCTGTGGGATGCCCAGGTCCGCGCCATCCGCGAGATTGCCGACCGGGAAAGCTGCGTCATCGTGGGCCGCAACGCCGACTATATCCTGCGGGAGTTTGACCACTGCCTGCGGGTGTTCGTCCATGCCGACCGCAACTGGCGTCTTTTGCACATGCGCAAGCTGATGCCCGACACCCCGTTTGAACAGCTGGAGGCCGACATGGACAGTGCCGACCGCGCCCGCCGCAGCTACTGCAAGCAGCACACCGGCCAGATCTACGGTGACAGCCGCAACTATGACCTGACCCTCTGCACCAGCAAACTCGGGCTGGACAAGGCCGAGGAAATTCTGCTGTGCGCAGCGAAGGAGCTATAAGGCAGATTGGGCGGTATCGGGAGCTTTCCCGGAGGGGTCAAGACCCCTCCCTACAGAGCTTTCGCCGCAGGGTTGTAGGGAGCGGTCTTGACCGCTCCGTGCAGCTGTGCCGGTAGCCGGAAACGATAAAACAGAAAATACAAAAGCCGCTGTGCGTTCTGACACAGCGGCTTTTGTGTTATTGCTCCAAAAATTCGCGGATCTCCTTTTCGACCGCGTTGACCTCCTCCTCAAACGCGCGGGCCGAAACGCGCAGCGCGCCGTGGCCCATCACGATGATCTGCTCTGCGCCGTCACTGCTGACCACGCGGGTTCGATGCTCACGCGCCAGCTCATGGGTCGCGCGCTCAATGTACATATCGGCGGTCTCGGCCTCCCGGGTGTAGACGACATAGAGGTTGTGGTATTTTTCGACCTCCCGCGCGCCGCCCCGCACCTTGTAGGCGTCAAATACCAGTATCGGCACACAGCGCTTATAGCCTGCGTAGTTGCACAGAATGTCCATCAGCCTGCGCCGCGCGGCGTCAAGGCTGCCGTCCGCCAGCCTGCGCAGGGCGTCCCACGCAAAGATGACATTGTAGCCGTCCACCAGCAGATAGTCCGGCCCGGCGGGCACAGGCGCAGCCGGCACGCTCGCCGCCGGGGTGGTGTGCAGCGCCGCGCGGGCGGCCTTTTTGGCATCATCAACGCCGCCGCGGCGCTTTATCTTGCCGTAGGTGCGCTCAAAAATCGCCAGCAGCTCCTTATCCTGCTCCAGCGTGCCGCAGTAGGCGGAGGCCCGGCGGCGGCGCGCGTTGGCCTCGTCCTCCTCCTGCGTCTGCCCGGCGGCGGGGGCAGTACCCAGCCGCCGCTCCAGCCCGCTGGAAACATGGGCGCGGGCGGGGACCTCGTCCCACTTGACAAGATACCCGGCCCCGTGGGAGCAGAACACTGAATCCGCCGGGTTGTCGGTGTCGGCATCGGGGTCATAGCCCGCGGCGGCCAGCACCTCATCGGTGTTGTGGCAGGCATCGTACCCGGCGGGCAGCACAGCCCACCGGCCCAGCCCGTGGGTGTAGGCTGCGACCTCCCGCGCATAGCCGCGCGCCGTGGCAACGGGCAGGCGGCCGGTCAGCCGCACCGTGTTTTCGGAATTCGGGAGTGTTTCAGGCGCATGGAAGCTGCCGCACATCCGCTGCACATCGGCCATGGCGCGGCCCAGTGCATCGGCGGGCAGCTCCAGCGTAAAATCGTACCACGGCTCCAGCAGCTGCACGCCGTCCCCGGCCGCAGCCATCCGCAGGCCCTGCCGCACGGCGCGGTAGGTCGCCTGCCGGAAGTCTCCGCCCTCGGTGTGCTTTTGATGGGCGCGGCCCGCCGCCAGCGTGATCCTGACATCGGTCAGCGGTGCGCCGATCAGCACACCCGGGTGGGTGCGCTCGGCCAGATGGGTCAAAATCAGCCGCTGCCAGTTTTCGGCCAGCGTATCGGGCGGGCAGTCTGCCGCCAGCTGGACGCCGCTGCCCCGGGGCGCAGGCTCCAGCAGCAGATGCACCTCGGCATAGTGGCGCAGCGGCTCATAGTGGCCGATGCCCTCGACAGCCGCCGTCAGCGTCTCCTTATACAAAATGCCGCCCTCGCTGAATGTTACATCCAGCCCGAACCGCTCCTGCAGGATATTCTGCAAAATTTCCAGCTGCACCTCGCCCATCAGCTGGACATGCACCTCGCCGAGGTCGTCCCGCCAGTTCACATGCAGCTGGGGGTCCTCGTCCTCCAGCGTCTGCAGTGCCTTCAGCAGGGTATGGGGGTCGGCTGCGCTCTCGACACGGTAGTTCAGCACCGGCTCCAGCAGCGGGGTATCGGCGTCAGCCTCCGCCCCAAGGCCCTGCCCGGGGCGGGTGGCAGCCGGTCCTGCTGCCGCCACGACCATGCCGGGGTATGCCTCGCTGATCAGGCGGAATTTTCCGCCGTTGTACAGCCGCAGCGCATCGGCCTTTTCGCCGCCGGGCAGCACCGCCTTGACCGGCAGCACGCCGCCGGTGATCTTGAGCCATGTCAGCCGTGTGCCCGCGTCCTCGCTGATCTTGAACACCCGCGCGCCGAACTCCGGCCAGCGCGGCGGGGTGCGGGTCAACGTCTGCAGCCCGCGCAGCAGGCCGTCCAGCCCGTCCAACCGCAGTGCCGCGCCGAAAAACACCGGGAACACCTGCCGCCGCGCAATGGCTGTCACCACGGTCTCGGGCGAGGCCTCGCCGTTTTCCAGCACCTCGTTCATCAGCGGTTCACTGCACAGGGCCAGCACCTCCGGGTCGGGCACGGCGGAAAAATCCACGCACCCGTCCCCGAACCGCCCGCGCAGCTCCCGCAGGCGGACGGCGGCATCGGCACCCGGCAGATCCATCTTGTTCACAAACACAAAGGTGGGCACCCGGTAGCGGGCCAGCAGCTTCCAGAGCGTCTCGGTGTGGGCCTGCACGCCGTCCGTGCCGGAGACCACCAGCACCGCATAATCCAGCACCTGCAGGGCGCGCTCGGCCTCAGCGGAAAAATCCACATGTCCCGGCGTGTCCAGCAGGGTCAGCTCGCACGCCTCGGCCCCAGCGGCGGCGGGCAGTGCCAGCACCGCCTGCTTGGCAAAGATCGTAATGCCCCGCGCCCGCTCCCGGCTGTCGGTATCCAGAAATGCGTCCCTGTGATCCACGCGGCCCAGCTTGCGCAGCACCCCCGCGCGGTAAAGCAGCCCCTCGGCCAATGTGGTTTTGCCGCTGTCCACATGGGCCAGCAGCCCAACGACCAGTCGTTTCATACCCGTTCCCCTTAGCTTTCAAAAATCATGCCTCTATTGTACAATTTTTCTTGCCATTTGGCAAACGCTGTGCTATACTTATCCCAAATTCACCGAGGAAGGAGAGCACCCCTTATGCGTTGGCAGTTTGGTGTTGTGTTCCAGAAAAAAGGAAATCCCTGACGTACTGACGCTGTAAGTGTGCCCTTTTTTACCTCGGTGACGCTGTAAGTGTGCAGTTTTTGCGCCCTGTGGCTTTGCCGCGGGGCGCTTTTTGCTGCCTTTTTACAAAAATTTAAGGGCACGTTTTCGTATACTATCATGAAAGGGTGTTCCCCATGAATTTACAAAAGCAGCTTCGCTGCGTGTATCTGCACGCATTTACCTCTACCCTGCGCTTCACCGACGCCGTCTGGGTCGCGCTGCTGGCGGCCCGCGGCTTTACGCTGGCGCAAATCGGCCTGGCCGAGGGCGTTTTCCACGGCGTCAGCCTACTGTGTGAGGTCCCCAGCGGCATGGCCGCCGATTTGCTGGGGCGGCGGCGCACGCTGATCTTCAGCGGTGCGCTGGGCGTTGTCTCCGCCGCCACCATGGCGTTTGCGCCCAGTCTCGCGTTCATCTGCGCGGGCATGGGGCTGAAAGCGCTGGGCTACAACCTGCTCTCCGGCACAACGGAAGCCCTGACCTACGACAGCTTGAAAACCGCCGGACGGGAGCGCAACTACATTAAAGTTGACGCCAAAGCGTCAATCTTCATGAAGCTAGCCTCCGCCCTCGGCGCACTGGCCAGCCTGCTGGCCGGGGTGCTGACCTCGGCGGGCTACTACCTTGCGGACGCCGCGGTCAGCGCCGTCTCCGCCTTGGCCGCGGCCAACCTGACCGAACCTGTCGTCACCGACGAACAGGCCGCCCGCGAGAAGCACATCTTACAAGAATTGCCCGCCCGGCTGCGTGTGCACATTTTGGACAGCCTCGACTGCCTGCGCAGCAGCACGCCGGCGCGGCGCATTATCCTAGCCGATGCGGTCATCTCGCTGCCGTCCTACCTGACCTCGATGTTCGTCCAGCAGCGGCTGACCCAGCAGGGCTGGGCCATGGAATGGCTGTTCCTGCCGGGTCTTTTGGCCGGGGCCGCGGGCATGGCGGGCGCATCGCTGGGCCGCCGCCTGTACCCCAAACGGCTGCGCGCTCTCTATTTCGGCTGTGCGCTGCTCGTCGGCACAGGCACGCTTCTGGCGGGCGCGGCCCCGGCGCTGCTCTGCGCCGCCGGGCCGGTACTCGTGCAGGGGGCACTCTCCGTCTGGTTCCTGCACAGCATGCAGCGGCTCAACGATGCGATTCCCAGTGACCGCCGCGCAACGCTTATCAGCGTGGACAGCATGGCCTACAGTCTGCTGATGATCCCCGCCAGCCCGCTTGTGGGCCTTGTGGGCGATCTGGCCGACCAGGCGGGCGCAGGGCTCTGTGTACTGGGCGCACTTGTCGTCGTCAGCGGCCTTGCGGCCGCGCACAAAACGCGCTATAATGGACGCGGAGCATAATTACCCGATTTTTGCAGGGGCCGATGCCCGCATCGGCCCGCAACTCAGGAGGCAAAATCCAGATGACCTATAAAGAAGTTCTTGAATCCGCGCGCGGCCAGATGGGCCCCTGCCATGCCTGCCCGGTATGCAACGGCCGCGCCTGCGGCGCCACGATCCCCGGCCCCGGTGCCAAGGGCAGCGGCACGGTGGCGATCCGCAACTTTGACGCCTGGCGCGATGTGCGGCTGAACATGGACACGATCCACGAAAATTTTGAGCCGGACACCGCGCTCCGCATCTTCGGCCGCACCTTTAAGTACCCCTTCTTTGCCGGGCCGGTGGGTGCTCTGGCGCTGCACTACGGCGACAAATACAACGACCTTGACTACAATAACATTCTGGTCCCCGCCTGTGCGGCGGCCGGCATTGCCGCCTTTACCGGTGACGGCACGAACCCCAAGGTCATGGAGGGCGCGACCGCTGCCATCGCCGCCAGCGGCGGCGCGGGCATCCCGACCGTCAAGCCGTGGGACAACGCGACCGTGGCGCAGAAGCTGGCGATGACCCGCCAGTCCGGCTGCTTTGCGCTGGCCATGGACATTGACGCCGCAGGGCTGCCGTTTCTGCAGCATCTTGACCCACCCGCGGGCAGCAAGACCGTGGAGCAGCTGCAGGAGATTGCCAAAAGCGCAGGTGTGCCGTTCATCTTAAAGGGCATCATGACCGTCAGCGGTGCTGAAAAGGCCGTTGAGGCCGGGGCTGCCGGCATCGTTGTGTCCAACCACGGCGGCCGCGTGCTGGACGACTGCCCTGCCACGGCGGAGGTTCTGGCCGACATCGTAGCCGCAGTGGACGGCCGCGCCAAGATCCTTGTGGACGGCGGCATCCGCACCGGCAACGATGTGTTCAAGGCGCTGGCCCTCGGTGCGGACGGCGTGCTGATCGCACGGCCCTTCGTCACAGCCGTCTACGGCGGCGGGGCGGACGGCGTTGCCGCCTACACCGAAAAGCTCGGCAGCGAGCTGGCCGACACGATGCGCCTGTGCGGCGCGCCGACCCTCGATGCCATCACCCGCGATATGGTGCGGATCATCAAGTAAAAAGCGACAAAAAATACCATGCCTCCCGGTTGCAAAAACCGTCGAAACATGGTATTCTTTTTATGCCGCTTTATGCGGCGGGCACTGCACATACGGCAGGCGGTTGGTCTTCCCTCCCGAAAGGAGGTGAGATCATGCGTTTTACATTTACGTTTTATGTGGGTCACAAGACCATTACATTAAGCATCATTGTAAAAAGCAAGAACCGCCACTCTGCCAAGTGACGGTTCTTAGGTGATAAATAAGAACTTTCATTGGAAAGAGACCAACCGCTTGTCGCAGTGCCTTTTTCTATGTTTATTATAACGCTGTGCAGTCTCTTTGTCAAGCCGCAGCCTCTCGCCCCCACCCCTGCATAAATATTCTTTTTTCTGCAAAAATTGCCCAAACCTCTTGCATAACCTGCGGTTTTGCATTACTATTAAAGAATACCACCGCTTTAAATCGGCAGTGTGAGGGATTTGTGCAAAGTATAGGAGGAGTTATCATGAAAAAGCTTATCAGCACCGTTCTGGCACTTGGCATGGCGGCCGGTCTGGCCGGCTGCGGCAGCAGCGCCGCCGCGACCCCCGCCAGCACGGCGGACGCCGTTTCGACCGAAAGCACCGCAGCCGCCGACACCGACCTCGCCTACATTCAGGGCAAGGGCAAAATGACCATCGGCTACACCGTCTATGAGCCGATGAACTACACCGATGCGGACGGTAACTTTACCGGCTTTGACACCGAGCTTGCCACCGCCGTCTGCGCCAAGCTCGGCGTTGAGCCTGATTTTGTCGAGATCAACTGGGACACCAAGGTCGTTGAACTGGACGCCAAGAGCATCGACTGCATCTGGAACGGCATGACCCTGACCGATGACATCATGGCCAACGCCGCCTGCACCAAGCCCTACGCCAAGAACGCGCAGGTCATTGTGATGAAGGCCGATGCCGCCTACGCCTCCACTGCCGATCTGGCGGGCAAGACCGTTGTGGCCGAGGCCGGCTCCGCCGGTGAGACCGCCATCAGCGAGGACGCGGGCCTGTCGCAGGCAGAGTACATCAGCAAGAGCGTGCAGACCGACTGCCTGATGGAGGTTGCCGCCGGCACCGCCGATGCCGCTGTGCTGGACCTGACGCTGGCCACTGCCATGATCGGTGAGGGCACCGACTACGCGAACCTTGCCATCAAGGACGAGCTGAACGCCGAGGAATACGGCGTTGCCTTCCGCAAGGGCAGCGATGCCGCCGAGGCCGTGAACGCCGCCTTTGACGAGCTGAAGGCAGACGGCACGATGCAGGCCCTCGCCGACAAATACAGCCTGACGCTGGCCGACTGATGGGCGAGGCAGCAGTCATCTGGGGCCGCCTGACCGAAGCCTTCTGGCTCAACTGCCAGCTGTTCGGTCTGACTCTATTGTTCGCACTGCCGCTGGGGCTGGTAGTGTCGTTCGGCTCCATGAGCAGGCTTGCCCCGCTGCGCGGCGCAGTCAAGACCTTTGTCTGGATCATCCGCGGCACGCCGCTGATGCTGCAGATCCTTGTCATCTATCTTGGCCCCGGCCTGATGGGCTTTGCCAGCCCGTGGCCGTCAGGCGGCAGCGGCCGTCTGGTGGCGGCCGTGGTAGCCTTTGCCATCAACTACGCCTGCTATTTTTCTGAGATCTACCGCGGCGGCATCGAGGCTGTGCCCAAGGGCCAGACCGAGGCCGGGCAGGTGCTGGGCATGACCCGGACCCAGATCTTTTTCCGCGTTACGCTGCTGCAGGTCATCAAGCGGATCCTGCCGCCGATGGGCAACGAGATCATCACCCTCGTCAAGGATACCTCGCTTGCGAATGTCATTGCCAACAAGGACATCATTATGATGGCGAAGGAGTACAGCGCCAAGGGCCTGATCTGGCCGCTGTTCTCCACGGCGGTGTTCTTCCTTGTGTTTGTGGGTGCGCTGACGCTGCTGTTTGGCTGGCTGGAAAAGCGGCTGGACTATTTCCGATAAGGGGGTGCAGTCATGGCATTGTTGGAAGTAAACGGCATCGGCAAAAGCTTTGGTGCCACAAGCGTGCTGCGCGGCATCTCCTTTGATCTGGCCGAGGGGGAGGCGCTGGCAATCATCGGCTCCTCCGGCTCAGGCAAGACCACGCTGCTGCGCTGCCTGAATTTTCTCGAGACGGCCGACACCGGCTCGATCACCGTCGCGGGCGAAACGCTGTGGAGCGCCGCCGACACCCGCACCCAGAGCGAGGAGGCCATCCGCAAAAAGCGGCTGCATTTCGGTCTGGTGTTCCAGAACTTCAACCTGTTCCCCCAGTACACTGCGCTGCAAAACGTAACGCTGGCCGGGCAGCTGCTGGCGCGGGAACGCCCCGACTACAAGCAGAACAAGCGCCGGATCCTTGCCGAACTCGAGGAGCAGGCGCGGGCGCTGCTGGCACAGATGGGCCTCTCCGACCGGGAGAACCACTACCCGCACCAGCTTTCGGGCGGGCAGCAGCAGCGCGTGGCCATCGCCCGCGCCTTGGCGCTGCACCCCGACATTCTCTGCTTTGATGAGCCTACCTCGGCCCTTGACCCCGAGCTGACCGGTGAGGTGCTGCGCGTCCTGCGGGAGCTTGCCGCGCACCGCACCACCATGATCATCGTCACCCATGAGATGAAGTTTGCCCGCGATGTGGCGGACCGCATCCTTTTTATGGACGGCGGCGTTGTGGTAGAGCAGGGCAGCGCAAAGGATCTCATCGACCACCCCAAAGAGGAACGCACCCGCCAGTTTTTGGCAAGCTACGGGAAATAAACGAAACCGGCAGACCGTTCGATCCAACGGCCTGCCGGTTATCTGTTTCTGTAGGGAGGGGTCTTGACCCCTCCGCTGCGCTTTGCGGCCGGCGCTCACAACATGGGTCACGCCGTAGGGGCGCATTCTATATGCGCCCGCGCCGTTCGCGGCGGCGGAAATGTTCCCGGGCGGATATGGAATCCGCCCCTGCAATGCGTTTTTACCGCACCGCGATGCACTCGATCTCCACAAGGGCGTTTTTCGGCAGGGCGGCGATCTGCACGCAGCTGCGCGCGGGGAAACCGCCGTGGAAATAGCTGCCGTAGACCTCGTTCACCGCGCCGAAATCCCCCAGATCCTGCACGAACACCGTTGTCTTGACAACGCTGTCCAGCGTCAGGCCTGCCTCGCCCAGCACGGCCTGCAGGTTCTTCAGGGCCTGGTGGGTCTGGGCCTGCACACCCTCCGCCAGTGCGCCGGTCGCGGGGTCAAGGCCCAGCTGGCCGCTGCAATAGACGGTGGAACCGGCATCGACAGCCTGCGCATAGGGGCCGAGGGCGGCCGGGGCGTTCTTTGTTGCAATTCGTTTCATAACCTTATACACTCCTCTTATGCTTGTTTATCCTTGTCAGCCTCGGGCGGCCAGACAAAGCCGCGCCGGGTCAGGCAATCCTGTAAAAAGTCGGTGACCTGCGCCGTGTAGGCGGCGTTGTCGTGGTAGTAGCTCACCGCATGCTCGGCACCGTGTACGGTCAGGAAGCGGCTGCCCCTGACACGGCAGGCTGCATAATTGCGCCGCCCCATCTCATAGGGCACAAAGCCGTCCGCATCACCGTGGACAAAAAAGATCGGCACCTTGCTCTGCGCGGCAGCGGCGGTGCAGTCGGCGTCCTCGGGGTCAAAGTGGCCGAACAGGATCGCCCCCAGCCGCCCGATGGCGTAGGTCAGCCCGACCGGCATGCCGGGCAGGTATTCCGGCAGACATTTGCGGGTGATCTCCCGCGGGCTGGTATAGCCGCAGTCCGCTACAACGCCGCACACATTGTCCGGCAGGCTCAGCCCGGCCGCCAGCACCACAGTGGCCGCCCCCATCGAGACACCCATCAGGAAGATCGGCACCTCCGGCCCGAAATGACTGCGCGCCCAGACGGCCCAGTCCCGGGCATCGTAGCGCTCTTTGACGCCCATCGTAATGGTGTGCCCGCCGCTGTAGCCGTGGGCGCGCTGGTCGGGCAGCAGCACATTGTAGCCCAGCGCCGTGCAGAGCGTGTAGCCGCCCAGCCCGTCCCGCGTGGCATAGCCGCGGTATCCGTGGAAGATGATGGCCAGCGGCGCACCGTCGGCATGGTGGTAGTACCGCGCCGCCAGCGGGGTGCCGTCCTGCGCCGTGATATGCACCGGCTCAAACCGGTCGCGCGCCAGCGCATCGGCATCGGGGCCCATCGCCTTGCGGTAGCACTCACGGGTGGGCATGTCCGCCGGGGAGGGCACCTGCGTGGTGGGCTTATTGTAAAAGCCCACGCGGTAGACACCGTAGGCAGCGCCCAGCACCGCTGCACCGGCCGCTGCGGCCGCCTTGAGCAGGGGATGCTTTTTCATGGGGGATCACCTCAGTTTCCATTGCTGTATTTGTTCCGATTATAGCAAATTCCCGCCCGCACCGCAACGCTTTGGCAAAAAAGTTCACACTTGCCACCGCGCCGTTTTCGCGGTATAGTATACTTATTTATGACCCACTCCGCAGGGGGTCAAAGTACACGCCGGTCTTTCCATCGGCTTTACCGCACCTGCTACAATTCAGGAGGGTTTCTCATGAGTGAACTGACGCAAAGCCTCCAGATCGCTGTTACCCGCTATCCCGGCACGATGGCAGAGCTGGCGCGCCGCACCGCCATCGACCGTTCCACCCTGTACAAGATCATCAACGGCCAGCGCACACCCCGGCAGGAGCAGCTTGAGCGCCTGGCCGAGGCCCTTGAGCTGAATGACGAGCAAAAGGACACCCTGCTGCTGCAGTACAAGCAGCGCGGCCGCTCCACCGACCCGCGGATCCGCACCGAGCTGCACAAGCTGCTGACCACGGCCTGCACCGTGCAGGAGTCTATCCGCCATGAGGGCGTAGCCCCCAACACCGCCTTTTCGGAGCTTCCCTGCACCGACCGCTATGTCGAGGGGCCGCGCGCCGTGGGCGCTCTGGCCGGGGCCCTGATTGCCCGCCACCTTGCATCGGGCGATACCCGGCCGCTGCTGCTCTCCCCCTTCACCAATCCCGTGCTGGACAACGCCCTGATTGAGCGCTTCTCGGTGGCGGACGGAGAACCCGCCGCCGTCGCGCAGCTGCTGCTTTTTGCGCAGGATCGTGAGATACCGCGCCACCTTGCCTCCGACATTGCCAAACTTACCCATACGCTGCCGCTGCTTTTTCTGCCCAAGATGCGGTATGACGCCCGCATAGCCTCCTGCATCACCGGTGAGCCGATCCCCGGCGCCCTGATGCCGGTCTACCTGCTCCTGCCGGAGAGCGCGCTCCTGATGGACCGCCTTGGGCAAAAGGCGCTGCTCGTCACCGACCGCAAGGCGGTCGAAAGCCTGCGCCTTTCGTTCAGCCGCCAATATTTTGATGCCTCCTCCGTGCTGCGGCTGACCAGCGATAAGCATAATTTTCTCGAGTCAATGGCGCTGTACAGCGGCCTGTTTGCACGCCGCAAGCGGTGCAGCATGATCCGCTACCAGCCGCCCTTTACCCTGCTCGCCGACAAGGAGATGGCACTGCAGGTCCTGCGCCTTGACGATACCCTGCGGGAGCTGCTGCCCTCGATGCTCGACTATCTGGCAAGCTGGAGCCAGCAGACGCCGGACATCTTTTTCTGTGAGGAGGGCATCCTGCAGTTTGTGCGCAATGGCCTGATGTTTGAGCTGCCACCGTCACTCTACGACCCGCCTGCGCCCGAGATACGGCGCAGGCTGCTGCAACGGCTGCGGCAGGCCGTTGCAGCCGACCGGCAGACGCTGCGCATCGTGGACACCACCCAGCTGCCCCTCTCCCCCGCCATGAGCGTGAATGTTTTTCAGGGCGGCGGCATCGTTTTCTGTCAGGCTGCGACCGCGCCCGATGAGCTGTTCTGCCGCGAATATCTGCTGGAGGACCCCGTCCTGACCGATGCGATGCTCGGCTATCTGGACCTGTGCCGCGCCGGGGAGCGGGTGCGCAGCAAAAAATATACCCTCGACTTTATTGATTATTGTCTGCGGCTGCTGTAAAATGGTCTTGTGTATCACCCGTTTGTAAAAGGAGAAAACGCCATGGCACATACCGAGACCATGCTGGAAAGCAAAGAGATCTTCAACGGCCGCGTCATCCGCGTCACCGTTGACAAGGTGCAGCTGGAGGACGGCTCCACCTCCACCCGCGAGATCGTCCATCACCACGGCGGGGCCTGCATCCTGCCCGTTGATGCAGACGGCAATATTACGCTGGTACGCCAGTTCCGCTATGCCTTCGGGGAGGAGATCTGGGAGCTGCCCGCCGGCAAGCTGGAGGCCGGCGAGGACCCGTTTGAGGCCGCCAAGCGCGAGCTGAGCGAGGAGTGCGGCCTGACCGCCGACCGCTTTGTCGATCTGGGCATCGTCTACGCAACCGTTGGCTACGACAGCGAAAAGATCTACCTGTGGGCCGCCACCGGCCTGCATGAGGTCCGCCAGCATCTGGATGCCGGGGAGTTCCTTGATGTCGTCAAAATGCCGTTTGACAAGGCGCTCGGCCTTGTGATGGACGGCACCATCAAGGACAGCAAGACTCAGGTGGCCCTGCTGAAATATGCGCAGCTGCGCGGCAAAGTCTAAATGGGCGTTGAGATACTGGACCACGGCACCCGCGTGCTGACCGCGCCGGGCGCGACCTTCGGCACCGATGCGCTGCTGCTGGGCCGCTTTGCCCTGCCCCGCCGGGGGGAGCGCGCGCTCGATATGTGCAGCGGCTGCGGCATCATCTCGCTGCTGTGGCACGATGCCGGCCACCGCGGCCCCTGCACGGCACTTGAGCTGGACGCCGCAGCCTCCGCCCTCTGCGCGCAGGCCGCCGCCGACAATGAGGCCGACCACATCACGCCGCTCTGCGCCGACCTGCGGCAGTTCTGCACCGCCGGGCCGGAGCAGGGGCAGTATGATTTTGCCGCCTGCAACCCGCCGTATTTTGCGGCCGGGCCGCGCAGCCCCGACCCGCGCCGGGCCGAGGCCCGCCATACCGACAGCTGCACCACCGCCGATGCCGTGGACTGCGCCCGCCGCGCCCTGCGGGACGGCGGCCGCTTTGTGCTGTGCCAGCGCCCCGAGCAGCTGGCCGAGATCTTAGCCGCCCTGCGCGCCGCCCGCCTTGAGCCGAAGCGGCTGGCCTTTGTCAAAAACCGGCCAAACGGCGCACCGTGGCTCTTCCTTGTCGAGGCGCAAAAGGGCCGCAAGACCGGATTGCGCGTGGAGCCGGATGTGCTGATAACGAGTGGTGCGGCGATGTATGGGCCGAAGGGTTAGGCGTGGCATCTGAAAAATGCAGTAGGGGCGGGGCTCTGCTCCGCCCGGGGCATCTTTCCGGGTGAGCAGCTTTCCCGGAAAGATGCTGTATGGGCAAAGTTGACGGGCGGAGCAAAGCCCCGCCCCTACATATGTGGCAAGGCAAAATACATACAAAATTTATAGAATCAGGAGAACACCGTCATGGGACTTTTTCATCAGAATTTTGACAAACCGGGGCCGGGCGTTTCGCCCAACGCCCCCCGCAAAAAGGGTGCTGCCCGCTATTTTGAGGTGCTGGCCCGCGATTTTTCCACCTTCTGGATGGCAGGTCTGCTCGCCATGATCAGCAGCCTGCCCTTTGCGCTGGGGCTGTGGTTTGCCGTCACGACCCACTCGCTGATCCCGATGCTGCTGGCCGGTATTCTGGGCGGCATGCTGGCCGCCCCGCAGATCGTGGGCCTCAACGATACCGTCCTGCGCGCCCTGCGCGATGAGCCGGGCTACTGGTGGGTGACCTACCGCCGCGCATGGAAGCGCAACGCCAAGGCCGCGCTGCTGCCCGGCGCCATCTGCGGCCTGCTGCTGGCGATGGAGATCTTCACCGCATTCCATACCGAGGCCGGCAGCGTTGCCGTCATGGTGGCGATCTTTGTCGCACTGATCCTGCTGGCGGGCATCGCGCAGTACCTCTACGCCCAGGTCGCGCTGGTCGATCTGCCGTTTTCCAGCCTGCTCAAGAACTCTCTGATGCTCTTTTTGGGGTATCTGCCCCGCAGCGCGCTGGGCATCCTGTGGCAGGGCCTTTACTGGGCCGCCATCGCGCTGTTCTGGCCTCTGTCCGGTGCTGTGCTGATCCTGACAAGCCTCTGGTTTCCCTGCTCGCTGAGTCTGCTGGCCATCTACCCTGCCTTGAACAAGAGCTTCGACCTTGAGGCGAAGATCAAGGCAATGCGCGACGCCCAGCTCGACAGCCACGACGAGGACTGACCCCTTGAGGAACGCAAGCTGCGTTCCTCTTTTTTATTGCCGCCTCCGCTTGGGTTCTTTGGGGCGCGGCTTTTGCCATCTTGCACCCTACTGCAAAAAAAGGTATAATAACAGAATAGGTTATTTTACACTCAAGGAGGCCGCGGCTTGAAAATTCTGCTGATACACTGTCATTACCGGCTGCCCGGCGGCGAGGACGCCGTCTTTGCCGCGGAGCGCGCCCTGCTTGAGCGCCGCGGCCATACTGTGCTGGTGTATGAGCGCAGCAATGAGGAGGCCGCCCACGGCCTTGCCAAAGCGCTGCTGCCGCTGCACGCAGTCTGGAACCGCCGCGCCGCCCGCGAGGTCAGCGACCTCATCCGGCGGGAGGGGGTTGAGGCCGTGCATATCCACAACACGCTCCTGCTGCTCAGCCCCGCCGTGGTCCGCGCCGCCAAGCACTGCGGCGTGCCGGTCGTGCAGACGCTGCACAATTTCCGGCTGTTCTGCCCCAACGGCATCCTGCTGCGGGACGGCGCCGTCTGCGAGGATTGCCCCCGCCGCGGCCTGCACTGCGCACTGCAGCACCGCTGCTACCGCGGCAGTCTGGCGCAGACCCTTGTGGTCGCCGCGTCCTACCGGCTGCACCGGGCACTGGGCAGCTGGCGCGGTGTCTGGGTCACGACCCCGACCGAGTTTGACCGCGAAAAGCTGCTGGCCTTCAACAGGCTGCGCCCCACCTTTGACGAAAACCGCCTTGTTGTCAAGCCAAACCCCGTCAATGTGCCCGCCGGGCCGGTCATCCCGTGGGAGGAGCGCGACCGCCGCTTCGTCTTTGCCGGCCGGCTGGAGGAGCTCAAGGGGCTGCGCACCGTCATCGAGGCGTGGCGTCTGCTGGGCGACACCGCGCCCGAGCTGCTCATCGCCGGGGACGGCCCGCTGGCCGACTGGGCGCGCGCACAGGCGCTGCCCCGGGTCCGGTTTCTCGGCCAGCTTGAGCGTGCGGAGCTGCACCGTCTGATCGGCGCAAGCTATGCCGTCATTGCCGCAAGCCTCTGCTATGAAAGCTTTGCCCTTGTCCCCGCCGAGGCCCACGCCCTTGGCACGCCGGTGCTGGCCAGCCGGATCGGCAATGTGGGGGCCTCGGTGCGCCCCGGGTTTGACGGGCTCTGCTTTGCGCCGGGCGATGCCGCCGCGCTGGCGGGGGCCGTGCGCGCCCTGCGGGCCATGCAGTTTGACTGCGCGGCCATTGCCGCCGCCACCCGCCGCCGCTTCAGCGAGGAAGAAAACTACAGAACTCTGATGAAATTATACGGCCGCCGCGCCGCCGAGGAATCGCTATGAATCAGTTTTACCGCGCCCTGCAGATGCCGCCCAGACGGCTGCTGCGCAAGCTTTTGGGCGAAAAGGAAGTCTACACCATCGCCGTGCGCCCCCGCCCCACAGCCGAGGGGACCGAGCCGCTGCCCGCGCTGGACGGTGGGGCCTACACCCCCCTGCCCGGGCGCGAGGGCTGGTGGTTTGCCGACCCGCTGCTCTACCGCCGCGGCGGCCGGCGCTGGCTTTTTGCCGAGGCAATGGACCTTTCGACCGGCAAGGGCCGTATCGAGGTCTGCGAGCTGCATGAGGACGGCACGATCGACGCTTGGCAGCCCGCGCTGGAGGAGGACTTTCACCTCTCCTTCCCGACCGTCTTTGACTGGAACGGCGAGATCTGGATGCTGCCCGAGACCGGCAGCGACCACAGCCTGCGGCTCTACCGCTGCCGGGCGTTTCCCACCGGGTGGGAGCTTGTACAGCGCTTTGCGACCGATGAGGAGCTTTGCGATGCCATTCTGCTGGACCGCCGCGCCGAGGCGCTGACCATCCTGTGCAGCGAGACAAAGCCCGACAACCAGCTCTATGTCCGCTACCGCCGGTATACCCTGCGCCATGCCGTGCAGGAGTCGGCCGCCCTGCCGCCGCAGGGCCCGTTTGAGCTTGTACCCGATGAGACCTACAACCTGCAGCACCGCGACTTTGACCTTGTCAGCCGCAACGCAGGCCCCCTCTTTGTGCTGGGGGAGCAGATCATCCACCCCACGCAGGTCAGCTCGACCGTGGACTACGGCCTGTATCTGCAGTTTCTGGCCCGGCGCGGCAGCTCCGAGATCCCGCTGTGCGCCGCCACGCCCCAGAATGTCACCATCACCGGCATTGCTCCGGCGGACCTCATCGGCGTACACACCTACTGCCGCGATGACCGGCTGGAGATCCTTGACGCGCGGTACCTGACCCGCCTGCCTAAAATCGAGAAGGCCGCCAAGCCCGCCCCGGCGGACGAACCGGCCCCCGGGGATACCGCCCCGTAACGCCCCCGCTGCGGGGCGCTGTCTGCCTTTCTCTGTAAAAGAGGTACACCTATCCACATGAAAACCATCGTCATCCCGCAATTTTACCGCGGTCCGTCCGGCCAGCGCGGGCTGTACAACCGGCAGGAGGTCGGCCTTGCCCGCGCCTTTGCCGCGCTGGGCTGCCGCGCCGTTGTCCTCTACCCGGAGCCGGGCGCCAAGGCCCCCCGCATCGAAACGCCGGAGCCGAATGTCAAGATCTGCTACATGCCCGCCGCCGCCTTCGGCGTGCAGGCGTTTTATAAAAGCTGGCAGATCCTGCTTGATGAGCAGGCGGACGCCGTGCATGTCATGGGGGACAATTCTCTCGGCGTGCCGGGGCTGTACCGGTTCTGCCAAAAGCACGGCATCCTGTTTTACAGCCAGCTCGGCGCACTGAAAAGCACCTCCGACAGCGCCGTTGTGCGCCGCGTCATGGATCTGCTGCTTGGCCGCAACCTTGCGGTTTACCGCAAAACACCGACCTACGCCAAGACCCCCGCCGTAGCGGCCGAGCTGGAAAGCCTCGGTGTGCCCTGCGCCGGGCTGATGCCCGTGGGGCTGGACACCGCCATCATCCCGGCAGTCCCCGGCAGCAAGGCGGAGATCCGCCGCGCCCTCAAGATCGACGAGCAGGCCAGGGTTCTTGCCTTTGTGGGGCGGCTCGATGCCTACAAGCAGCCGCTCGACCTTGTGCCGCTGCTGCAGGCCGCGCCGGACTGGTACGCCGTCATCATCGGTCAGGGCGCGCTGAGCGGCGAGCTGACCAGACAGCTGGAGGAGGCCGGCCTCGCCTCCCGCTGCCGCCTGATCGCCCAGCTGCCCAACGAGCAGGTACATATTTATTATCATGCCTGCGATGCCTTTGTGAACCTCAACGAAAACGAGATCTTCGGCATGAGCCTGTTGGAGGCGATGTACGCGGGCTGCCCGCCGGTGGCACGCCACGCCCCCGGCCCCGACCTTATCATTGAGAACGGCGTCAGCGGTCTGCTCTGCAGCACAGTGGCCGAGATGGCCGCCGCGCTGGACAAGACCGATGCCGCCATGGGCCATGCCGCCCAGACCCGTGTGAACGAGCATTTTCTGTGGCAGAACAGCGCCGAGCTGGCGCTGACCCTGCTGCCCAAAAAGGGAGCCGCCCATGGATAACGATAACCTGCTGGTGCAAAAGGCCGCCGACCTTTACCGCGGCCTGCGCTTTAAAATGAAATACCGCGGCGTGCCTATCCTGTCTGCCGGGGCCGGCAATGACCTTGCGCGTGATCTGCTGGAAAGCGGCCAGCCCTTCCTGTTCGGCCGCTGCGGCGCGACCGAGATGCGCACCGCCGCCGACTACCTGCACAACGGCGGCCGCCCGTTTGCCGACCGCACCCGCGCCGACATCCGCAACCTTTCGGGCGTTTTCCCAACGGATGACGCCGCGCTGGAGCGGTTCTGCAAACTCTATATCCGCACCGCCCAGAGCGCCGAGCTGCTCGCGCTCTGGAATGTGGGTGCCGAGCGGGAGGTCATACGCGGCTGCGATGCCACCCGCTTTACCGAGCTGCGCGCGCTGGAGCCCTACTACCACACCCGCCCGTGGAGCGCCGCGCTCGCGGGCAAGCGGGTGCTGGTCGTGCATCCCTTCCGCAAGACGATCCTCTCCCAGTATGAAAAGCGCGCGCAGCTTTTCCCCGGCAGGGACATCCTGCCGGAGTTTGCCTCGCTGACAGTCATTCAGGCCGTGCAGGGCCTTGCCGGGCAGGACACCGGCTACGACAGCTGGTTCGATGCGCTGGACGCCATGGAGCACAAGATGGACGCCGCCGACTACGATGTTGCGATCATCGGCGCGGGTGCCTACGGCCTGCCGCTGGCTGCCCACGCGCGGGACACCGGCCATGCCGCCATCCAGATGAGCGGCGCGACACAGCTTTTGTTTGGCATCAAGGGCCGCCGGTGGGATGACCATCCCGTCATTTCCAAGCTCTACAATCCCGCCTGGGTCCGCCCCGATGAGAGCGAGGGCATCACAAACAAGGAAAAAGTGGAAGGCGGAAGCTACTGGTAAAATGAAATTAGATAGAAATTAGATAATAGATAAAAGATAATAGATAATAAAAATTGTGGCGTTTTCTCCCTTCGGTCGAAAACAAAAATCAGATTGAGATTTTTTGAGCGGCGCGCCAGCGACGCGATCCACCATATTTCTTATCTCTTATCTATTATCTATTATCTTGTTTAAATTTTCCCCTTCTCTGGGAGCAACCTATGAAAATCTTAATGATCAGCAACCACCTCGGCGTGCAGAGCGGCGTCCAGCGGTATGTGCAGAATCTCCTTCTCAACCTTGACACAGACCGTTATCAGATCGACCTGTTTGTCGGGCAGTGCCCGCCCGACCAGACCAGCACCGCCCCGGCACTGGAGGCGCACGGCGTACACATCATTGCCGTGCCGGACCATAAAAAGGACCGCATCCGGGCGCTGGCCGCCCATCTGCGCACCCACCGCGACTACGACATCATCCACTACCACACGGCCAGCAAAATCGGCGCGCCGGTCTGCGGCATGATGCGGCTGCTCTGCCCCCGGGCTAAAATCGTGGTACACAGCCACATCGTCTACCCGCCGCTGACGCTGACCTGGCGGGCGGCGCATCTGGTCTACCAGCTGTTTGCCGATTACTTCCTCGGCTGCGGCGTGGCCGCCGGCCGGTTCGTCTTTGGCAGCCATATTGACGAAAAGCCGAACTTTTCCGTTGCCTGCAATGCGGTAGATCAAGAGCGGTTCCACCCCGATGCCGCCGCCCGCGCCGCCACCCGGCGTGCATACGGCATTGCCGACACCGACCGGTTGGCCGGGTTTGTGGGGCGGCTCAACCACCAGAAAAACCCGCTGTTTTTGATGGAGGTCTTTGCCGCCATGGCCGCGCAGGATGTGCGGTGGAAGCTGATGCTTGTCGGCACCGGCGAGAAAGAGCCGGAAATGCGCGCCGCCGCCGAGGCCCACGGCCTGACCGACCGCGTGATTTTTGCGGGCGTGCAGAGCGATGTGCCCGCCTTTATGAACGCCTTCGACCTGTTTTTGCTGCCCAGCAATTTTGAGGGCAGCCCCGTCACCCTTGTCGAGGCGCAGGGCTGCGGCGTGCCGTGTCTGGCCTCGACCAATGTGCCGGATGACGGCTCGGTGACTGAGCTGGTACACTTTCTGCCGCTGGCCGCACCGCTCTCTGACTGGGCCGCCAAGGCGGACGCCATCGCCCCGGGCGGTGACCACGCCGACCACTGGCAGACCCTTGCCGCCGCCGGGTATGAGCTGAAGACCGCTGCCCGCCGCATGGAGCAGCTCTATGATAAGCTGGGAGGGCAGCCATGATCTACGCAGAGCTGGCCGGGGGGCTCGGCAACCAGATGTTCATCTACGCCTTTGCCCGGGCGCTGGGCTTGCGCTGCGGCGAGGGCGTGACCCTGCTGGACCGGCAGGACTGGCGGGACGGTGCGCCCGCCCACACAGTCTGTGCGCTGGGGGCGCTGAACATCAGCCCCGCGGTGGAAATTCTGGCCGACCCGGGCTTTGCCAAGTCGCATCTGCCCCGGCAGAACGCCGCCAAGGCGCTGATGATCAAATACGAGCAGCGCCGCGGCCTGCTGGCGCGGGACTGGCACGGCTTTGAGGCTGCCGCCGCACTGCTGCTCAACACGCTGGGCCTGCACTTTGCCACCGATGGCTACACGCCGGTACGGCGGGGGAAAAGCAAAGATTTCCTCGCGTGGGGGTACTTCCAGAGTGAGAAATATTTTGCCGAATTTGCCGATGTTATAAAAACCGAGCTGCGCTGCAAAACGCCCCCGGCGGGGGCGTATGCGGACAAGCTGCGCGCCGCCGTCTGGCCGGTCTGCGTACACCTGCGGCGCGGTGATTACCAAAAGCCTGAGAATGCCATCCTGCAGGTCTGCACCCCGGCGTACTATGCCCGCGCCATCGCCGCCGTCAAGGCAGCACACCCCGATGCCACGCTCTTTGTCTTTTCGGATGACATTGAATGGGCGCAGGCAAACCTGACCACCTGCGGTCTGCCCGCCGTCTTTCTGCCCCGGGGCGAGGCCGCTGCCGACCTTGCGCTTATGCAGCTCTGCCATGGGTTTGTGGTAAGCAACTCCACCTACAGCTGGTGGGCGCAATACCTGGCTGAGGCCCCGGATAAGCAGGTCTGGGCCCCGGACAGGTGGTACGCGCATACGAAAGATAGTGCGCTGTATCTGGATGGGTGGAAACTTATAAAGGCTTCCCCCTTGGGGGAAGCTGGCCGCGAAGCGGACTGATAAGGGGCGCGTGAACCGCATTTGGCCGCTGTTGGGACAGTGCTGCGCGGGCCGATGTGAGCATCGGCCCCTACAACAAGGCAGGGGGGCTGCCGAGGCAAGGCTGCCCCTCATCCGGCCCTGCGGGGCCACCTTCCCCCGATGGGGGAAGGCATAGAGAAGGAGAATGTTATGCCGCGATTTTCTATTATTGTACCGGTGTATAATGTGCAGAATTACCTCGCGGCGTGTGTCAAGAGCGTGGCGGAGCAGGCGGGGGAGCGCGATTGGGAGTGCATCCTTGTCGATGACGGCTCGACCGATCTGTCGGGCCAGCTTTGCGATGCCCTTGCCGCTGAGATCCCCGGCCTGCGGGTCATCCACCGGGAAAACGGCGGTCTGGCCGCCGCGCGCAACACCGGCCTGCAGGCCGCGCAGGGCGACTGGCTGCTGTTTTTGGACAGTGATGACGCCATGGCCCCCGGCCTGCTGGAGGCACTGCGCGCCGCACTGCCCGCCCACCCGGAGTATGACTGGTTCATTGGCCGTCACCTGGAATGGCAGCCGGACGGCCGCCTGACCGAACACACGGGCCTGCATCTGGTGCCCGGCCCCTTTGACAGCACCGACTATGCCGCCCGATTGAAAGCGCTGTACGGCGCCGGGCACTGGTCGGTCTGGAAATACTGCATCCGCCGGTCCTTTTTGCAAAAGACGGGCGTGCAGTTCCTGCCCGACTGCTGCTGGGCCGAGGACTGGCCCTTCGATCTGGAGCTGCTGCTCCACTGTGAGCGGCTGTACTTTTTAGATGTGGTGTTCACACACTACCGCGTGGGGCGGCAGGGCAGCCTGCTGACTGACGCGAAGAACCTGCCCAAGCGGTTCCGCGGCATGGCGGCGGCCCAGCGGCGGCTGGCGAAGCTCTCGGCCAGCGGCGCGGTGGATGCCGCGGCCTATGCCGTCATGGAGGATGCGGCCGCCGATGTGTTCTGGCCGCAGGCCCGCACGGCGGCGGTAAAGGATGCCGCCATCCGCAAAGCGTGTCTGCCCTATCTTGCACAACTGCGCCCGCTCTACGCCTGCGGCACCGAGGTCACGACCCGCCGGGACTGGCGGCTGTTCCAAAAGCTGATGCAGACCTTCGGGCCGAAATTTACCCTGTGGGCGGCGAGCCGCCGCTAAAGGCTTCCCCCAAGGGGCTGCGCCCGCAGGCGCGTGTCGAAGCGTAACCGCCGTAGGCGGCTCTTGACGCGGAGACTGAAGCTGTCGCCGTAGGCGACTGATGAGGGCTAACCCCGCCATCACCACCCATTAACGGCTTACAACTCATACTCTCCCCTCATCCGGCCCTCCGGGCCACCTTCCCCCTCGGGGGAAGGCTTTTGTGAAAGGAACTGCCTTGCGTACCAAACGTACCTTACTGAATATGGCCTACGCCCTGGGCTCCAGCCTGCTTTTGCTGCTGCTGGGGCTTATCACGCGGCGTCTGCTGGTCGATAACTTCGGCCCGCAGATCACCACCGCATCTCAGGTCGTCAGCCAGCTTTTCAACTTTTTCTCGATTGCCGAGTTCGGTGTCGGCAGCGTCATCAGCTACCGATTGTATGAGCAGATCGCCGCGAAAAACGAGGAAAAAATCAGCAAGTATATGTCGATGTACAAGTGGGCCTACCGGGTCGTCGGCATGGTCATTGCAGGGCTTGCGCTCCTCGGCGCGGTAACGCTGCGCTGGATCATGCCCGATGTGCCCCCCGCCACGGCCTACACTGTGTACGGGCTGAACGTGGTTTCAACGCTTTGCAGCTATTTTCTGATCACCCGCCGCCTGATGTACACCTGCACCCAGCAGGGCTACCGCTGCACCCAGATCGACTTCTGCTGCAATGTGCTGACAAGCCTTGCCAAGATCGCCGTCTCGCTCTGGTTTGCGAACTATGTGCTGTATTTCAGCGTGACGATTTTCTTCAATGTCATGGCCAACCTGCTCATTGCGCGGCGGTTCAAAAAGGACTTCCCCTATGTGCATGATGTAAAAGTCACGGTCAACGACTTTAAAGAGCTGGGTATTTTCCACGATCTGCGGTATTTTCTGGTGCATCGCCTCTCCAACACGATCTACGGCTCGTCCGACACCATCGTGACCTCCCGCATGGGCGGCTCGACCCAGACGACCTTTCTGGGCAACTACAATACCATTTCCACCTCGGCCACCGACCTCGGCAACAAGGTCATGGACAGCTTTGCGGCCGCCATCGGCAACATCGTCTACGACAAATCTGCCGCCGCCAACGACCACGACAAGCAGGTATTCTGGGGCATGGACCTGTTCAGCTACCTTTTTGCCAGCTTTGTGGCCACGGCCTACTTCTGCCTGTTCCAGCCGTTCATGGCGTCCTGGATGGGTGAGCAGTGGCTGCTCCCCCTCGGCTTTGTGCTGGTGTTCTGCCTGAATGAGTATGTCGGCTGGAACCACCGGATGCTCGGCAGCTACCGCGCCGTCCTCGGCCATTTTGAGGATGACCAGTGGTTTATGGTCGCGTCCGCAACGGTGAATCTGGCGCTGAGTTTTCTGCTCTTTCCCCGATTTGACATCACCGGCGCGCTGATCGCCACCGTGGTGGCCCACTGCATCATGTGGGCCGGGCGCATCCGGGTCGTTTTCCGCCAGTATATGCGGGGCGGCCTTGCGCACTACCTTGCGGTGCAGGCGCTGCACCTTGCCACGCTGGCCGCCTGCATGGGCGGCAGCTACGCACTGTGCGCCAAAATGCCCGGCGGCTGGCTCGGCCTTGTGCCCCGCATCCTTATTGTGCTTATCGTGCCCAATGTGCTGAATCTGGCCGTCTACGCATGGGGCAAAGATGCCGCCTACCTGCGCCAGTACGGCGGCAAGGTAGCCAAAAAGCTGCTGAAAAAGTAACTGTCCTGCAAACAGGTGATAGTATGAAAACCCTCGCTGTTCTTTATATCTGCACCGGCGCTTATGTTGCGTTCTGGCGCGATTTTTACCCCAACTTCAAGGCGAACTTCCTGCCGGACTGTGACCGCACCTTCTTTGTCTTTACCGATGCCGACCACATCGCGTATGAGGACGCGCCCGATGTGCGCCGCATTCCGCAGCAGGCGCTGCCTTGGCCCTACAGCACGATGCAGCGGTTTGATGCCTTCCTCGGGCAGGAGGCTGCGCTCGCAAAATTCGACTATCTGTTTTTTGCCAACGCCAACCTGCACTGCACCCGCGTCATCTCCGCCGCCGAGCTGCTGCCCGACCCCGCCGCCGGGCAGACCCTCACGGCAGTCTGCCACCTGCCCTACTACGGCAGGGCTCCGATGTTCCACCCCTACGACCGCAGCGGCAAAAGCCGTGCCTCGATCCCCTACAACTGCGGGCAGTATTATGTGGCGGGCGGGCTGAACGGCGGCACGGCGGCGGCGTTCCTCGCCCTCTGCCGGGAGCTGAAGGCCCGCACCGATGAAGATCTGCAGCACGGCGTCATTGCGCGGTTCCACGATGAAAGCCAGCTCAACCGGCTTGTGGCCGAGGCGCCGCAGCACTTCCGCATCCTGCCCCCCGATTACTGCACGCCGGAGGAGACCCCCACCGGGCATGAGGCGATCCTTGTGCTGCAGAAATCGCGCTTTATCCAGATCGATGCCTCGCGCACCGTCAAAAAACCGCAGAGCTTCCCTGCGCGCAAGTGGGAGGCCTTCTGCCTGAACTGGCTGCCCTACCTGTGGCGGGCGCGGGATACCCTGCTGCGCCGCCGGGTCGAGCCGCCAAAGCATTGAATTATCATGACAAAAAACGATACCTGTAAACGCCTTCTCGCTGCGGCAGCGGTGCTACTGGCCGCAGCCGCCATGCTGCACACCCTGTTTGTGGGGCTGGAGATCGACGAGGAATACGCCCTTTCGCTGGGCTTCCGCCTTGTGCGGGGCGACCGGCTGTTCTATTCGATGTGGGAGCCGCACCAGCTTTCGGCCCTGCCACCCGCGCTGCTGATTGCGGCATACACCGCCGTTACCGGCACCACCACCGGCGTGCTGCTGTTTGTCCGCGTCACTATGCTGGTGCTCAAGGCTGTGCTGTCTGTCTGGTTTTACCGCAGCCTGCGCGCCCCGCTGGGCCGCACCAGCGCCTGCTTGCTGGCACTGGTCCTCTTTGTTTTTACCCCCAAGTGGTTTCTTGGGCCTGACTATGTCAGCCAGCAGTTCCACTTTACGCTGGCAGCTTTTCTGTTTTTTTACGGCTACTATGCCCCCGGCCCGCAGCAGTACCGCGGCCTGTGGCGGGTGGCGGCAGGTGCGGTCTGCGCCTGCTTCAGCTTTTTAGCCTACCCGCAGTCTGCCGCGGCGGCACCGTTCCTGCTGCTCGGCCTCTGGCTGCTTGACCGTGCAGCGCCCCGCCGCTGCGGCGCGCTGCTCTTTTTGGTGAGCTGCGCCGTCTGCGGGGGCGCGTTCGCGCTCTGGCTGCTGCAGGGCATGGGCTTTGATCTGCCCGCCCTATTGGCCCGCGCCGCGCTGATCCTGAACGACCCGCAGTATGACTTCACAGCCGGGGAGCGGCTGCACACACTGGCTGGGCAGGCTGCCGCCGTTTTGCAGACCTGCCGGGTCCCGGCGCTGGCCGCAGCGGCGGCCGTCCTTGCGGGGGTGCTCTCCGGGCGGGGCAGCCGCCCCGCGCCCGCCCGCCTGCTGGAGCGGCTGCTCTGGTATTTCACCTTTTTCCTGACGCTCTGGTGTACGGCGCACAGCCTGATCTCGGTCAGTCTGGATTTCCGCCACCTCTATCTGGCGGCTGCGCTGGCCGGCGGCTGGACGCTCTGCTGCGACCGCAGGGAAGTGCAGCACCGCACACTGCGCCGCCTGCTGTTCTGGCTGGGCTGGCTGCCCGGCATGGCGGCCTACCTTTTTATCCTGCGCTCGACCCTCATTGCGCTCTGCACGACCTTTATGTACCTGTTCTGGCCCGCCCTCTGCGGTGCCGCCGCACTCGCGCTGAAAAGCCCCGCCGCGCCGCACCGCCGCAGGCAGACGCAGCTGCTTCTGCTCTGTATGCTGCTTGCCGCCGCGCTGCCCCGCCTCTGGCTTGTGCAGCAGACCGGCTGGCGCTGCGGGACTGTGCGGGAGGTGGCGGTGCAGCGCATCACCACCGGCCCCGCCGCCGGGACATGGGCCGATGAAAAGACTGCCGACATGCAGGAGTGCCTGTATGAGGCGCTGGCCCCCTATGCAGGCCAGCCGGTGCTGCAGGCGATCGGCGAGCAGCACGGCCTCGGCTTTCTGATGGCGGACGGCACCCTGACCGTTGCGCAGGCATCGGTCATCTCCGGCACCGACAGTGACCCCCGGTTTGAACAGTATTACACCGTGCTGCCCGAAAAGCAGCCCCGCGTCATCCTCTACGATGATGCCGAGGTCCGCGACATGGCCGCGTTCCACACCTGGCTTGAGCAGCATTTTACCATCACCGACCGCTACACCGTGCAGCACGGCACCGCCAGCCTGCAGGTGCTCATCGTTGGCTGACCGGGCCTGTTCACAATTTACAATTTTCACAGGCGGGGCAGTTGTCACAGCTGCCCCGCCTGTGGTATACTAAACATATATCGTCAAAATCTGCAAGGAGGCGCCCCTATGGGCCTGATCACCACCATCCAGAACAAAACCGAACAAGTCCGTGCGAAGGAGCGCATCCGTCCGCTGCTGGAAAGCCGCATGATGCGGGACATCCTGCTTGAGATCGGCCAGCGCGGCACCGAAAAGCTGGACCCCCAGAGCGTACCGCTTGAGCAGCGCCCTTTAGCCACCAAGCGCGCCGCCGAATGCGGCACCGCCGGCCTGCAGCAGAGCGTCATCCGCGAGGTGCTGCTTGACGAGACCGGCATCATCCTCTACGCCGGCACCGGCGAGGTTCGCTTTCTCTACGGCGACTATAACTACGAAAACATCGAGGACACCGACTGCCTGCCCGCCGTGGCGCAGTATCTTGTCCAGCATCTGCTCGGCTACTACAACATTACCCGGACCTTCTACTCGGTCCCCCGGCACAACGGCCGCACCGTGACGGAAAAGACCCGGCAGGTCTTTGTCCGCCGTCATCATGAGGACACCCCCTTCGACCCTCAGCCCACCCGCAAGCAAAAGCTGTTTTGACCCCGCGCCCCTGCGCTGCGTTTTCCGCGGTGCAGGGGCTTTTTTGTCACCGGCGGCTGAGCGCCAGCACCGCCACCGTGATATCGTCCCGTTTTTCCCCGGCGCGGCGGGCGGCGGCATCGGCCACCGTCTCGGCGGCCTGCTTCGGGGTATGGCCCAGCCGCGCGCAGAGCTGCAGCTGCTGCATCAGCCAGTCGCTGCCGTCCGCAAGGGCGCCGTCACTGACCAGCACCACCCAATCTCCGGCGTCCAGCGCAAAGGTCGAGGACCTCCCCACCAGACTGTCCAGCACCCCCATCGGCAGGCTGGCGCCGTCCAGCATCCGGGGCACACCGCCCCGTACCAGAAAGCTCGGTGCCGCCCCCGCCTTAAACAGCCCGGCCCGCCCGGTGTAGAGATCCACCGTCAGCAGATCGAGCGTGGCCCCGGCCTCCTGCTCGGCTCCCTTCAGTCCAAGGGCCACATTTACAAGCCGGGCGGCGCTCTCGGCCGCAAAGCCGGCCCGCAGCAGCTGGGCTGTCAGCTTGGCGGCCATCTGGCCGTCCACCGCTGCCGCCCGTCCGGTGCCCATGCCGTCGCACAGCAGCATCTGGGCGCGGCCGCTCGTATCACAGAACTGATCCAGCGCATCGCCGCTGACGCTCTGCCCCGCCGCCGCGTGGGCCGCCGCACCGAACTGCGCCGCAAACAACGGCCGCTCGCCGAAGGTCAGCATCGTGACGGTGCGGCAGTGGGTGATCTCGGGCAGATCCATATCCCGGCGGCAGAGGCGGCTCATCTCCTCCGTCAGGCCCGCGATCTCCTCCCGGGTAAAATGGGTGCGGCAGATCGTAACGCTGGCAGTCAGCCGCCCGGCAAGGTCGGCGGTCACGCTGCACTCCAGCGCCTCAAGGCCCAGCCCTGCAAACAGCTGGGCGACCCGGCTCTCCCGCCGGGGGTCGGGCAGACCCGCCTGCCCCAGCTTACCGGCCAGCTGGGCCAGCGCCCCGGCCAGTGCGCTGTACTGCTCCGTCAGGGCGGTGCGCAGCATCTGCGCACGGGCGCGGTTTTGGCGGCGGCTGCGCCACAGCCGGTAGCCGTGGTTGGCCGCCGTGCAGAGGTCTGCCGGGTGGATGCAGACCGAAAGCTGCCCCGGCAGGTCCTGCACCTCCACCCGGCCGCGGCTCTCCAGCACCGGCTTCAGGTGGTACAGCCCGTCCATCGCCGTGGCATAGCCGCGCACCCAGCACCGGCTGCGGCGGGTGCAGCTCTGGCAGGTCGTGCGCGCCACCTGCTCGACCACAAAGTCAAAGCACTCCCCCTTCGGCGGCATCTGCCGCTGACAGACGGCGTTCACCGTGTCGGCAATATCGCTCAGGGCATCTGCCACGCCGGACAGCTTGCGCGCCGCACCGCTCAGCCCCTGCGCCTGCACGGGCGGGGCCGGCGGGGGAAAGACCCGGCGCAGCGCCCCCGTGGGCAGCGCCATCGCCGCCGCCATACCCACCCCCGCACTGACGGCCAGCGGCACGGCATGCACCGCATCGGGGGCCGCCAGCGCGCCCACCGTACAGCCCGCCGCAAAGACCCCGGCGCAGCGCCAGCGCTCCCCGGGGCAGAGGCAGGCCGCCGCCAGACTGCCCAGCGCGACCGCCAGCGCCGCAAAGGCAAGCGCCGGGCCGGATGCCGTGATGGCCGCCGCCAGCGCGATGCTCAGCACCGCCGTCTGTTCCAGCGTTCCGGCCATCGCCGCGCACAGCCCCGCCCCGGCGGCCAGCGCCAGGCCCGGAGCCAAAGGCCCGGCGGCAAAGCGCTGCAGGCAGGCCGTGACCACCGCCAGCCACAGGCAGACGCCCCGCGGCTCCCGCGCCGGAAAATGTGCAAACGCCCAGCCGAACCCCGCCGCCAGCAGGGCGGTACACCCCACCGTGACGGTCTGGGAAAAATTTCGGATGCCCCCCACCAGCAGCAGTTGTATGACCTGCGCCGCCGTCAGCGTCAGGCAGCCGGCCAGCACACCGGCTTTTGTGCTGCCATCGACAAGCCGCCGCACCGTGGCGGCCGCCACTGCCGCCACCCCCAGCTTGATCCCCAGCAGCGCCGGCTGAAACGCCAGCCCTGCCGCCAGCGTGCCGAGCGCCGCCGCCACGCAGTAGGCGGGCGGGCAGCCGATGACGAGCGCCAGCCCAAACGGCGCCGCACCGCCATAGACCTGCCCGGCCCCCAGTGCCGCACCGCCGAGCAGCGCCGCCCCCTGCCACAGCAGCGCCGCGCTGCGCGCGCCGGGCAGCAGCTTCTCTGTGTTGATAGGTAGATGCTCTCTGCTTGATACAGTCATACAGTCACCCTCCGCAATGTACCGGCAGCCCGTGCGGGCCGCCTACAGTGTATGTCCGGACAGCCATGACTATACCACGCCCGCCCGCCGCTTTTTGCCGCAGAGCGTGGAAACCCGAAAACAACATATAAACAAACAAAAAAGAGCACCGCCGCCCAAAAAAGGGCGCGATGCTCTTACAAAACTGCCTTACTGTCTCCAGGTCCACCACAAATATTTGGTGTTCGTCACAAAATACCGCTTGAACAGCCGCTTCGGGTCCTGCATAAGGCGGTAGAGCCATTCCAGATTGTGCCGCTGCATCCACATCGGCGCACGGCGGATGTTGCCCGCCTCGTAATCGAACGCCGCACCGACACCGACCATCAGCGCCTGCACGCGGTCCTCATGCACAGCCATCCAGCGCTCCTGCTTGGGTGCGCCAAGGCCCACCCAGACAAAATCCGGCTTTGCCTCATTGATCCTGCGCACGACCTCCTCGTCCTCCTCGGGGCTCAGCGGGCGGAACGGCGGCGAGTACATCCCGGCGATCACGGCGCCGGGGTAGTTTTCCTCGACCTTTTTGCGCAGAATATCCAGCGTTTCCTGCGTGGAGCCGTAAAAATAGTGGCGGTAGTGCTTTGTGGCGCTCTGCCGGAGCAGCTCCTTCATCAGATCGGGGCCGGTCACGCGGGCGGCATTGGTGTAGCCCTGCTGGCGGCTGTACTTCGACAGCGGGCCGCCATCGGGCAGCGCCATGACCGCGCCGTTCTGCACAGCCTGATAGTCCGGGTCCTCATGGGCCGTCACCGTTGTGTGGACATTTGCCACGCAGATGTATTTCCCGCGCCAATCCTCAAGCTTTTCCTCGATCAGGCGCAGCGTCTTGTCCATGTCGGTGACCACAATGTTCACGCCCATAATGTCGCAGGTGTCCATCAGATGCAGGTTGGTGTAGTGCATGCTGCCCACGCTGTCCAGCTCGCTGCGCGCGGTCATAAAATCGTTGTAGACCGGCACCGCCGCGACCCGCAGGTGGTAGCTGTCCGCCAGCAGCATGATGCGGCGGATCTCGGCGGCGTCCTGCACATCCTGCACCAGTACCAGCGTTTCGATGCGGTTGTCCCGCACGACCCGGTACAGGTCCTGCACGGTGCCGCGGTAATCGGGCAGGGCCTTGCAGGGGGCGGGGGCCAGATAGCCGCTGTACCGCAGCGACACCGGGCTTTTCCCGCGGAAAGTCTCGGCGTAGAACCGCTGCGCCAGTTCCCCGCTGCCGATCAGCAGCGTGCGGGAGGCAATGTCGTTCCTGCGCACATAGGCATCGGCGGCCTTGTCAAAGGCAAACCGCTTGCCCACAATGACCACGATGGACAAAAGATAATAGTACACCAGCAGCAGGCGGGAGAGCTGATTGACCCGGAAGGTGTAGAACACGGTGGCCATCAGCGCCAGGCCGGCGAGGTTTGTAAGCCCGACAAGAAAAAGCTGCTTGCCCCAGTTCTTGACATGCAGCGTGCGGTAAGTCCCCTCGACCGCATAGCAGGCCACATTGGCAAGGGCGTACAGCCCCGCCACCGGCAGGAAGGTCCAGACATCCCACATGCCGAACTGGCTGCCGATGGGGCTGAACGCGCGCAGCACACCAGCCAGAATGAACACAGTGACGAGCAGTATAAATTCAGTTGCCGCGTTCAAGAAGCACAGCAGCGGTACTTTATGATAATGCATGACGGACCTCCGTATGGCCGAATAGTTACGGTTATTGTACCATATACAAGCATGATTTTCAATACGCAGCATAAAGCAGCCTCCTTTCTGGCTGTTTCAGCATAACATTTCTGCGGTTTTTCTAAAATCAGTCAATGAAATCTCGTGTGGTGGGCCGCTTTTCGTTAGTTTATCCAAAATTCGTATTTTTTCGTATCTGCTCTGGAAATTTGCAATCCTTTGTGCTATACTTTTAGTACCGTTACAGTCGGGATGGTCTATCTCCGTTCCGCCGCGCGGTATATGCGGTTTATGCCGTATATATTTTTCGAGGAAAGGAGGAAACTACCAATGAACAACTTCAAGAAGTTCGTCGCCGTTCTGCTGGGCGTTGTGATGGCTTGCGTTTTCGCGACCTCCGCTTTTGCTGCTGATGTTCAGAACACCGCCAAGGCTAAGGCCACGATCCAGGGTTTCCTGGCTCAGAAGGGTGTCACCACCCTGAGCCGCACGGTTGACAGCCTGACTCCCAGCCAGCTGGCCACCATCCGCGACAACCAGTCCGCTCTGGTCAATGCTGTCAACAACACTGCTTCTTCCGTTGCTGGCACCGCTGATGCCAACTCTGCTATCACTTATGTGAACGAGGGCATCAAGACCGTCAATGGTCTGCTGCCTGCCGGCGTCAGTGTTGAGCCTGTCTTTGACATCTCTGATGCTTCCAAGCTGAAGGTCAATGTCAAGGTTACTGCTAACGGCATCACCGAGACCGCTTCTGCTGAGAAGGGCCTGTCTGCCAGTGCCAACCCCCTGACTGCTACTTCTGCAGTCATCAAGGCTACCGGTGACAACTCTGCCGTTGTGTTCGCCGTTGCAGCTCTGGCTGTTGCCGGCGTCCTCGGCATGGCCGTCCGCAAGGAGCGTGCGCTGTAAGACAGTTGCACACACTGATGACTTATCATCAGTGACGGGCAGAACTTCGGCTCTGCCCGTTTTCGTTGTTTACACGGCACTGTCAACTTTGTGTTGACTGGCCGTTTTTTATACATAGAGAGTCGAGCTTATCGAAGCCGTTTGGGATTTCATTGCATCAGAAGGGAAATTATTTTATATGCAGTCGAACAAAAAGCATTCTTTTGTGCGGCGCAGTCCGCTGGCCTATGTGGTTGTGCCGTTGGTTTTCACGGCAATCAGTGCCGTAATTTTTTTCACCACAACTAAAATCCTGCTTGCCCCCTATCAAGCCCTTATCAGTTGGGTCCTCACGACCACAGAGGTTGCGCAGCCGCAGGATCTTCTGGCAAATGCAGCCACCGTCATCAATGGCGGCGCTGCGGAGGAGGCATCCTCCCAGCCCGATTCCATCCCCCTGAGTTCTGTCACCTACCCGACTGTGGGTGACCGCTATGCCACGATCACCGTCTCCGGCACCAATGTGGACGCCCCGGTCTTTTACGGTGACACAAACAAGATCCTAAATCAGGGCGTGGGCACCTACGCAGACAACGGCGGTGCCGGCATTCCCGGCGAGGGCAAGACCATCCTGCTGGCGGGCCACAACAACACCTTCTTCAATGACCTGCAGCACGCCGAGGTCGGCGCGACCGTCACGATCACGACCCACTACGGCGTCTACACCTACGAGGTCACCGAGATGAAGGTCATGGATTATCAGGACGAGACCTCCTACGACTTCTCCCGCACCGATGAAAACCTGATCCTGTACACCTGCTATCCCTTTGATGCGCTCGGCTTTACCCCGAACCGCTATTTCGTCTATGCCAAATATGTATCCGGTCCCGTGCTGGACAAGAACAGCTAAGGGGGTGTTGAATATGCATAAGAATGTCTCCGCACGCCCCCGTTCCAAGGGCAATACCGTTTGGGCCTTGATCATGTCCTGGCTGTCCAGCCTTCTGCTGACGCTGCTTGCTTTTTTTCTGGTGCTGCTGACCACCATTTGCAGCCCCGCTTTTATGAAGCAGCAGGTCGCACGCAGTGGATTCAGCGAGACTGCGTACACCTACCTGTATGACAACTTCGTCAGCTACGGTGCCTCCTCCGGCTTTTCTGCCGATGTAATGACCTCTGCCATCTCGCGCGACCAGATCACTGCGGACATGGACAGCGCCGTCACACGGCTGTATGACGGCGACACAGCCCTTGACAGCCGCGACAGCATCCAGACCGCCACCTATGACGCTCTGCTTGCCAACCTGAATGCCCGCGGCGTTGATGTCACTTCCGATGTGGAGTCTGCCGTTGCGATCGTTGCCGATGCCTGCCGCCTTGACTATGCCAACTATGTTGCCATTCCGCTGGCCAGCCAGCTGTACACCATCATTGAGAAGTTTGACCGCATTGTGCCCATCAGCGTTGCCGCCATGGCCCTTGTCTGCGCCGCCAGCATTTTCCTGATGCTGCGTCTGGCGGCTTCTCCCCGCTTCGCCGTGCGCTGCCTGACCTTTGCCTTCACCGCATCGGCTGTTCTGTGCAGCATCGGGGCCACCGCGCTTGTGCCTGCCATGCACCTGAACAATCTGAACCTCAACCCCGCCTCGGTCAAGCAGCTGATCATCACCTATGTCCAGAATCTTTTCGGCCGTTTCGGCCTGTTCGCTCTGGTTTACGGTGCCCTTGCCGTGATCCTGCTGGCGCTGACCTTCACCGCCGGAAGCCGCACCAAACGCCGCCAAAACACTTAATCGGAGGATACGCATGGAAAACGAAGAGTATGAAACCATTGACCTTTTAGAGGTCCTGAATGCCGTCCGCCAGCACCTGCTGGCCGTCATTCTCACAACCCTGATCTTAGCCTGCGCCGGCTTTGGTGTCTCCAAGTTCCTGATGACCCCCAAATATCAGGCGTCCGCGCTTATGATCGTCAACACCCGGCAGGACACCACCAGCAATGTCACCAGCGACCAGATCAACTCCGCCACCAAGTTGGTCTCCACCTACAGCATCATCATCAAGAGTGATACCGTGCTGCAGCAGGTCATCAACAATCTGGGCCTGAATCTGACCTACCCCGAGCTGGCTGGGCGCGTAGCTGTCAGCGCCGTGGACGACACTCAGGTCATGAAGGTCACCGTCCTGAGTGACAACCCCGAGTGGGCGCGTCAGGTCTGTGAGCAGATCACCGTGGTTTCCCCCGATGTCATTCTGGAATCTGTCGAGGCCGGCTCGGTCAAGGTCATTTCCAGCGCCTCGATCAACCCCGATCCCGTCTCCCCCAACACGATGCGCAATACCGCCATGGGCGGCGTGGCCGGTCTGGTCATCAGCCTCGGCATCATCTTCCTCACCGTCCTGCTGGACAACAAGATCAACACCGAGGAGGATGTCACAAAGTATCTGGATCTCACCGTTGTCGGTGTCATCCCTGAATATGAGGGAGGCAAAAAGAAATGAGCAAGCCTGCAAAAAAGAGCCATCGCAAACTGTTCACGGTCGGTTCCGACGCCCCGTTCCAGTTTACTGAGGCCTATAAGTCCCTGCGCACCAATCTGGAGTTCCTTTCTGCCTCCGGCAGCTGCAAGACCATCCTGATCACCTCCTCTGTCCCCGAGGAGGGCAAGACCAATGTTGCCGTCAACCTCGCCATCACGCTGGCCGCCTCCGGCAAGCGGGTCGTGCTGGTGGACTGCGACATGCGCAAATCCGCTGTCTCCCGCTATCTGCGCATCCCGCGCAGCCGCACGGGCCTGACGAATGTCATCACCTCCCATGAGGAAAATGCACTGGCCTCCGCACTCATCCGGATGAAGGACACCGGCATCACGGTCCTGCCGGTCGGCACCATCCCGCCGAACCCCGCAGAGCTGCTGGCCTCCTCCACGACCGAGAAGATCTTTAAGGCGCTGCAGAACGCCTTCGATTATGTGATCGTTGACACGCCCCCCGTCTCTGTCGTCACCGATGCCGCCGTCCTCTGCCGCGTGGCGGACGGTGTGCTGCTCGTTGTGCGCCCCGGCGTCACCACGATCCAGGGTGCCCAGCTGAGCAAAAAGAACCTCGAGGCCGTAAACGCCCACATTCTGGGCGTCATCATGAACGGCTACAACGCCAAAAAGACCGGCCGCCGCGACGGCTACTCCTACGCCTATTCGTACGGCTACTACGACTCCAAACAGGAAACCGATGAATGAAAAACTCTCTTGTAGAGCTGCACTGCCACATCCTGCCGGGCATTGACGACGGCGCCAGAGATCTGGATATGTCGATGTCGCTTATGCGCCGGGAGGTATCCGACGGCGTTGTCGGCGTTGTCTTTACGCCGCACTTTCATTATGAGCGCATCACAGTAGAAAAGTTTGTCGAACTGCGCAAGGCTGCTTTCCGGCAGGTCGCGGCTGCGGTCCGCACCGAGGGGCTGCGCGTAGCCGGCAAGCTTGGGGCGGAGGTGTACTATTCCACAGCTCTGCCCAGCCTTGATCTGAGCAAGCTGGCCTTTGCCGACACAAGCTACATTCTGATTGAATTTCCCACCACCATCCAGCCGCCGGGCATTGATGAAACGCTGTTTGCCATCCGTGCTCAGGGCTACACGCCGATCCTCGCCCATGTCGAGCGTTACCCCTTTGTGACCGAGGATCCCACCCTGTTGTACAACTGGGTCAATGCCGGGTGCCTGGCGCAGATCAACGCGACCGGCCTGATTCGCGAGGGGCATACCAGCCGCTGGCTGCACAAGCTGCTGGACTGGAACCTTGTGCATCTGCTCTCCAGCGACTGCCACCACCCCGAAAAACGCCCGCCCAACCTGCGGGAGGGCTTTGACCATCTGCCCCCGGCCGTTGCCCGCCGCCTGCAGAAAAACGCGATCGAGGTCTACCTCGGCAATGAGTTCCGTGTGCCGGACCCGACAGAACCCAAATACCGCTTCGGGCATTGGGTATAAACAAAAAAACCGTCGATATATCATCGACGGTTTTTTGTTTATATCCTGTAGGGGCCGGGCATGCCCGGCCCTCAACCTCACCATAAGCGCCCTGCCTTGCGGCGAACATCACGCCTCGGCGACTGCAACCAAATACTTATAGATCTGCGGCTTGTATTCCTCATACAGGCCCAGATGCTCATACAGCTCCTTGTAATAGGCAAACAGCGTGGCACGGGTGGCCACCACATTCACCGGGTTCAGCGCCGTATGCACCGCGCTGCCCGGCGTGTTGAAGTAGTTGTAGATCGGCGTTGACAGCGCGTAGAACTTCTCCGCATAGCGGATATAGCTCAGGTTAAAGTAGAGATCCTCCGACCAGTCCATATCCTCGGCGCAGATGACATCATCGTGGGAGTGCACGATGTCGGCGCGGTAGAGCTTGTTCCACATCACGCCGTAGTAGAAGCTGGCCGGCTCCTGCATCAGTCCGGCGGCAAACTCCTCCTTCGTCATCGGCCCCTCCATCAGGAAGCCGAAGGTCTGCACCCGGGTCGGGCGCTCGGGCCGCTGGCTGCCCTCGGCGCGGGGCTTGGGCGGCGAGATGCGGTTGTAATGGGCAATGACCAGATCCGCCCCGCTCTCCTCGGCATGGCGGACGAGCAGCTCGGTGGCGTAGGGCTGGATCGTATCGTCCGCATCGACAAACTGCAGGTATTTTCCCTTTGCCTCACGCAGACCCATATTGCGGGTGGCTGCCACACCGCTGTTGGCCTTGTCGATCAGCACGATGCGGGGGTCCACCTTGGCGTACATCCTGCAGACCTCAAGGCTGACATCCTTGCTGCCGTCGTTCAGCAGCAGGATCTCAAGGTTCTGGTAGGTCTGGCGGCGGATGCTCTCCACACAGCGCGCGATATGATCCTGTGCGTTATAAATGGGCACAATAATACTTACAAGCGGCTTTTCCGTCATGGCGGCGGGCCTCCTTTTTTCCGATAGTATAACCACAATACCATAAAATTCCCCGCTTGGCAATGGAAAAAGTGCGCGAGATGTGGTATGATGCTTATAAAGGCTTCCCCATCGGGGGAAGCTGTCCGCGAAGCGGACTGACGAGGGCCAACCTTCCGCCGCAGCCTGTCCACGGGCTGCCCCCGCAGACCTGCCCCTCATCCGGCCTTCGGCCACCTTCCCCCAAGGGGGAAAGCATCACTATGAAACGAGGTCACCAACATGAAGCCTTCCATCATCCGCCTGCGTGCGCTGGAAAAGCAGCTTTTTGCCTACCGCTACGCGCTCAACACCGTTGATTTCGATGCCGAGACCGTTGCCCCCGAGGGCAGCGCCGACGGCCGTGCCGAGGCCTGCGAGGTGCTGAGCCGCGCCAGCTTTGAGCTGCTTGTCAACGCAGACACCGCTGCCCTGCTGCAGCAGGCTGCCGCCGAGGCCGAGACCGAGCAGGAGCAAGCCGAGGTCCGCCAGCTGCAGCGCCAGTACGATGAAATTGCAAAGATCCCGGCTGAGGAGTACGCCGCCTTCACCAAGCTTTGCAACCAGAGCATTCCGGTCTGGGTCAAGGCCAAGCGCACGAACGATTTCAGCCTGTTTGCGCCGTATCTGGAAAAAATCGTAGCCGCCCGCCGGGCGCAGGCGCATTATTTTGCCCCCGACCGCGACCCGTATGAGGTCTGGCTTGACCGGTACGAGAAGGGCCTGACCATCGCCCAGTGCGATGCGTTTTTTGCCACGCTGCGCGAGACCATCGTGCCGCTGCTCGCCGACATTCAGACCCGGGGCAAGGCCGTGCGCACCGATTTTCTCGATCAGGTGTGGCCGCTGGACGGTCAGCGCGCCGTCAGCCAAAAGATCATGGAGCTGTGGGGTCTGGATCCGGCCCACTGCTATCTGGCCGAGAGCGAGCATCCCTTCACCACCGAATTCTGGCGCGGCGATGTGCGCATCACGACCCACTATATGGAGCGCGACATGTTCTCCAACCTCTACAGCGTTGCCCATGAGGGCGGCCATGCGCTGTATGAGCTGAACATCGACCCCGCCTACGACTACACGGCCGTGACCGGCGGCGCCACAATGGGCCTCCACGAGAGCCAGTCCCGCCTGTTTGAAAACCTTGTCGGCCGCAGCCGCGCCTTTGTCAGCTTCCTCTACCCGACCCTGCGGGAAATCTTCCCCGATCAGCTGGCCGATGTCACTGCCGAGGAGGTCTGGCGCGCCGTCAACCGCGCCGAGCCCGGCCTGATCCGCACCGAGGCTGACGAGCTGACCTACGCGCTGCACATTATGGTCCGCTATGAGCTGGAGAAGGCGCTGATGCAGGGCACGCTGGCCGTGGCCGACCTGCCCGCCGCATGGAACGCCAAGTACAAAGAGTACCTCGGCGTGGATGTGCCCGATGACGCCCACGGCTGCCTGCAGGACATCCACTGGGCGATGGGCGACCTCGGCTATTTCCCGAGCTATGCCCTTGGCAGCGCCTACGGCGCACAGGCGGTCGATGATCTGCGCAAAACGATGGACCTCGATGCCCAGTGGGCCGCCGGTGATCTGGAGCCGCTGAAGGCTGCCCTCAAGGCGCGCGTCTGGCAGTGGGGCTGCATGAAGGAGCCTCAGTGGCTTGTGGAAAGCCTTTGCGGCGGCAAGTTCGACCCGCACCACTTCACCGAGTATTTAAAGAAGAAGTATACCGAGCTGTACGAACTGTAAGCAGACAGCTGCGTATCAAAAAATCACATTCTTGACCTATTGCATATCCCCCATAAAATAACATTCCCGGCGCCGCAAAACCGTTCCGGTCTTACGGCGCCGGGCTTTTCAGCACAGGACGCTGTCAGGGCAGTGCAGGCAGGTGTACAGGTAGCCCAGTGCCTCCTCCACCGTGTCAAACTCGCCGCTGTCACTGTCGGCGGGGTGGGCGGGCAGGGTGGACTTGTCAAACGGGATGCCCTGCTCCTGCCGCCATTCGTCAAGCTGCGTGGCGATGCTGCGGGCGTAGGCCGGGCGGTCGGTACGGCTGGCCTGCGCATCTATGTAGGCGCAGGCGCTGTATCTGCCCGGCGCGGGCAGATAGGCCAGCTCGACCAGTGTGCCACGGTCACAATCAAGGTAAAACAGCAGCTTGCCGCCGTATGCGGCAAGCTCAGCCGCCTCCGCCTCCCGGTTTGTGATCTGGGGTACAACGGCCGTCAGCCGCTGCAGCTCGGCCTGCAGGGCATCACCGTCCTGCGGGTAGGCGCCGGTATCCTTCGCCGCGGCGAGTTCCTCCATGCAGTAATCCTGCCAGCAGGGTGCGCAGTTCCCCTGCTTTGCGCGCTCGACAGCGTACAGGAGATCCGCGCGATAAGAGGCTGCCAGTCTGTTCATCTGCTGATTTTCCATAGCGTATAACCATCCTTTGCATTCAGGCATCCCCACCTAAGACAGCGCCGCTGCCTTGCGTGGGGATGCTATTCTTCTTCAGTCTGCTTTTCTTCGGCTTGCAGGTATATCGTAACACAGCGCGCTGTCGAATCCTGCTGGTTTATAAGACCGAACGCCGGTTTATTTTGGGGATGGTTGTTTTCCGCTGTCGAAAAAGGCCGGTCACACGCCCAGCCCTGCAAAGCGTTTTTTCGCTATGCGGAAGGCCGCAGCACCTCGTCCAGCGCGTCCAGCCTTTGGGGCACTGCGCTCAGGTCGATGGTACCAAAGTCTGTTGTCACGCCGGCAGCCTCCAACAGGCCGCTCCCGTCAGCCGGGTCCTCGCAGATCTGACGGGCGTTGTACAGGATGCCGCCCCAGTTCAAGGCAAGCAGCTCCTGCTGCTGCGCGTCCAGCCCGCCCTGCCAGTCGGTCACGGTTTCGGCGCTGATGTCGGCGCGGCTCAGGTATTCTACCAGCACGGCCGCCGCCTGTGCGCTTTTCAGGCTGCAGCCGGCCGTATCCGCTCCATAGCAGACAAAGCCGTCCAGCACCGCCGCTGCGGTGTCTGCGGCAGACGGTGCCCCGGCAGCTGCGCTTTGGGCTGGTGAAGGCCCGGTCGGCGGGGCCGCCACCGCGCCGCACCCTGCCAAAAGAACTGCCGCCGCCAAAAGAACTGCAAGCCTGCGCATCATGATCCCCCCTGTGTGGTACTTTTCCTCTGCCGTATACTATTCGCAGCAGCCCCGCCTTGTATCCGGGGCGCAGCAGCTCTTGCAGGTATTTTTGCGGATATACTCCTGAATATCATCAAAGATCGGCATCAGTGCCTCGCCGTTCGGGGTCAGCCGGTATTCGACCCGGGGCGGGACCTCGTTGTAGTCGATCCGCTCGACCAGACCGTCTGCGGCCAGCTCCTTGAGCTGGTTGGACAGCATCTTGTGGGTCACACCGTCCAGCAGCCTGCGCAGCTCACCGTAGCGCAGGGTGCCGTGCGCGCCCACCATAAATAATATGCGCATCTTCCATTTGCCGCTGATCTGGTCCATGACCTGCTCCATCTTGTCACAGCCCACATCGGCATAGCGGCAGTTGCAGTGTTCGTTCGGGTGCATTGTCACACTCTCCTTTTGGGTAGCGGTTTCCAAAAAGTGCGTACTTGTCAAAATCGACCATTGGAATATACTGAGTATAGAGCATTTTTCCCGCGTTTGCAACTTGTTTCTGCACCGCTTTTGCGTTAGAATAGTAGCATACATCGAACGATTGCCCCGCCCTTCGCGCAGGGAAATGTGTAAGAGGAGAAAACGACCCATGTACGATGAACTCGTAGAATTTTTGCAGGAATCCGTCACCCCGTTCCATGCCGCCGCCACCGCTGAAAGCTGGCTTGCGGCCGCCGGCTTCACCCGTCTGGAGGAGGCCGACTACTGGAACCTTGAGCCCGGCAAGGGCTATTACATCACCCGCAATGGCTCGGCTGTCATTGCATGGCGGGTGCCGCAGCACGCTATCGGCGGCTGGCGCATCGCTGCCAGCCACAGCGACTCCCCCTGCTGGAAGATCAAGGCCGACATGCCCGAGAATGAGGGCTGCCGCCGACTGAGCGTGGAGGGCTACGGCGGCATGATCATGGCCAGCTGGCTGGACCGCCCGCTGACCGTGGGCGGCCGCGTGCTGGTCAAAACGCAGGATGGCGTGCAGAGCCGCCTTGTCTACATCGACCGCGACCTGCTCGTCATTCCGTCACTGGCCATCCACTTCCAGCGGGATGTGAACAAGGGCAAGGTGTTCAATCCCCAGATCGACATGCAGCCGCTGTGGGGGCCCGCGGGCAGCCGCACACTGACTGACCTTGTCTGTGAGGAGCTTGGCATCACGGCGGAGGAGATCCTCGACTGGGATCTGCAGCTTGTCACCCGGCAGGCCCCCGTGCAGATCGGCCCCGACAACGAATATTTCATGGCCCCGCGCATCGACGATCTGGAGTGCGCCGCCACAACGCTGCTCGCGTTTTTGGATGCCTCCGGCGAGGCCGACAGCGCCTGCGCCCCGGTTTGGGCCATGTTTGACAACGAGGAGGTCGGCTCCTCCAGCCGGATGGGTGCCGAGAGCAGCTTCCTGCGGGATGTGCTGGACCGCATCCTCGACGCCGTGCCCCACAGCGGGCAGGCTGCCGCGCGCGCGATGGCGAACAGCTTTATGCTCAGCGCCGACAACGCCCACGCCACCCACCCGAACTTCCCGCAGAAAGCCGACCCCTGCGCCCCCGTGCGGATGGGCGGCGGTGTCGTGCTGAAGTACAACGCCAGCCAGAAGTACACGACCAACGCCGTGAGCGGTGCGGTTTTCCGCGCTGTGTGTGAGAAGGCCGGCGTGCCGGTGCAGGTCTTTACCAACCGCGCCGATGAGCCGGGCGGCTCAACGCTCGGCAACCTGCAGAGCCACACCTTACCCATCCCGATGGCGGACATCGGCTGTGCACAGCTGGCCATGCACAGTGCCGTTGAGACAGCCTCCGTGGCGGATGCCGAGGCGATGATCAAGGCCGTGGCCGCCTTCTACCGCGTCCACCTGCGTGCCCTTGGCGACGGCACCTACACGCTGGAATGACGACCGGACGCTACGCACCCAGCCCCAGCGGGCGGATGCACCTGGGCAACCTGATGTGCTGCCTGCTCGCCTGGCTGAGCGCCAAAAGCAAGGGCGGGCAGGTTTTGCTGCGCATAGAGGATCTGGACGACCAGCGCTGCCCGCGCCGCTACGCGGACGCCATCATAGATGATCTGGCGTGGCTGGGCCTTGCCGCCGACGGCCCCGAGCCGCCGGTCTACCAGAGCGAGCGCAGTGCCGTCTATGCGCAGTATTTTGAGGAGCTTGCCCGCCGCGGGCTGGTCTACCCCTGCTTTTGCAGCCGCAGCCAGCTTCACGCCGCCAGTGCGCCCCACCGCAGCGACGGTCAGGTCGTCTACGCCGGGACCTGCCGCAGCCTGACGCCTGCCGAGATTGCCGAGCGCGCCAAGACCCGCGCCCCCGCCTGGCGGGTGCGGGTGCCCGATGAAGTCATCGCCTTTGAGGACGGCCACATGGGCCCCTGCGCCGAGAATCTGGCCCGGGACTGCGGGGATTTTTACCTGCGCCGGGCGGACGGCGTGTTTGCCTACCAGCTGGCGGTCGTTGTGGACGATGCCCTGATGGGGGTCAACGAGGTCGTGCGCGGCAGCGATCTTTTGTCCAGCACGGCGCGCCAGCTCTGGCTTTACCGCGAGCTGGGCCTGCGCGCCCCGCAGTTTTACCATCTGCCGCTGCTGCTGGCCAGTGACGGCCGCCGCCTCTCCAAGCGGGACGGCGACCAGAGCCTTGAACACCTGCGCGCCCGCTATTCGCCCGAGGAGATCATCGGCAGGCTGGCCTTCGCCTGCGGCCTGCAGAACCGCCCGACCCCCGCGACCCCGCAGGATCTGGCCCGCACCTTCGACTGGGCCAAGGTGCCGAAAAACGACATTGTTTTGCCGGAAGGGCTGTTTTAATGGAAGCAGCCCCAAAGGCTTCCCCTGAGGGGCTGCGCCCGCAGGCGCGTGTCGAAGCGCAACCGCCGGAGGCGGCTCTTAGCGCGGAGACTGAAGCTGTCGCCGCAGGCGACTGATGAGGGGCAAACTTCCCGCAGCTTTCCTTTCATGGGCAATCACGGCAGCGCCGCCCCTCATCCGGCGCTTTGCGCCACCTTCCCCCACATGGGAAGGCTGTATAGAAAAGGAGTCCTATCCACATGCAACGCTACGATATCACCGGCATGAGCTGTGCGGCCTGCGCCGGCCATGTAGAAAAAGCCGTTGCGGCGGTGCCGGGTGTGGCATCGGTCACGGTAAGCCTGCTGACCAACTCGATGCAGGTCGATTACACCCCCGATGCCGACCCTGACGCCACCGCCAAACGCATCCTCCGCGCTGTGGATGCCGCCGGGTACGGCGCATCCCCCGCCACCGCCGAGAGCGAAAGCGCTGAGCTGGAGGACACCGAGACCCCCCGGCTGAAAAAGCGTCTGATTGCGAGCCTCTGCTTCCTTGTGCCGCTCATGTATGTCTCGATGGGCCACATGATCGGCCTGCCGCTCGGCAGTGTATTCCACGGCGGCGGCTGGCATGCCATCCTGTACGCCGGGACACAGCTTGCGCTGACACTGCCGGTCTGCTGGATCAACCGCGCTTTCTTCATTTCTGGCTGGAAGGGCGTCAAAACCCGCGCCCCCGGCATGGATACGCTGGTGGCCCTCGGCGCAGGCGCTTCGCTCGCCTACGGCCTGTTTGCCATTGTCATGATCTGCCTCGGCCTTTCCTCCGGCAATGACGACCTCGTCATGCAGTACCGCCACGACCTCTACTTTGAGTCGGCGGCGATGATCTTAACGCTGATCACAGTCGGCAAAACGCTGGAGGCCTACAGCAAGGGCAAAACGACCGATGCGCTGAAAAGCCTGATGAAGCTGGCCCCCCAGACCGCCTGCGTGCTGCGCGATGGGGAGCAGGTCACAATCCCCGTCAGCGAGGTCAATGTCGGCGATTTGTTCTTAGTCCGCCCCGGCGAGAGCATCCCTGTGGACGGCACCGTCACCGAGGGGCTTTCCTCGGTCAATGAGGCGGCCCTCACCGGCGAGAGTATGCCGGTGGACAAGTTCCCCGGCTCCCCGGTCAGCGCCGCCACCATCAACCAGAACGGCGCACTGACCTGCCGGGCCGAGCGTGTCGGCCAGGACACCACCCTGTCGCAGGTCATCCGCCTTGTGCGGGACGCCGCCGCCACCAAGGCCCCGCTGGCCAAGACGGCTGACAAGGTTTCCGGCATCTTTGTACCCACCGTCATCTGCATTGCAGCGGCCACCTTTTTGATCTGGCTGCTGCTCGGCCAGACCTTCACCTTTGCGCTGGCGCGCGGCATCAGCGTGCTGGTCATCAGCTGCCCCTGCGCACTGGGGCTGGCCACGCCGGTAGCCATCATGGTCGGCAGCGGTGTGGGTGCCAAAAACGGCATCCTGTTTAAAACAGCCGCCAGCCTTGAGACCACCGGCTACACTGACACCGTCCTGCTGGACAAGACCGGCACCGTCACCACCGGCGAGCCGAGCGTTGTCCGGATCATCGGCACCCGCAATGTGCCGGAAAAATTCCTGCTCAGCATGGCCGCCGGGCTGGAGCTGCGCAGCGAGCACCCGCTGGCACGCGCGATCCTGCAGCGCGCCGATACCGACAAGCTCTCCTACGCCACGGTGTCGGACTTTACTGCCATCCCCGGCAAGGGGCTGCAGGGCAAGGTCGCAGGCAAGGTCATCGCGGGCGGCAACGCCGATTTCATCGGCACGCATTGCACCCTGCCCGATGACCTTATACAGGCCGGTGCCGAGATGAGCCGCGACGGCATTACCCCGCTGTACTTCTCGCTGGCGGGGCGGCCGGCCGGTGTCATCGGCGTGGCCGATGTCGTCAAGCCCACCTCCAAGCCCGCCATCGACCAGATGCGGGCGCTCGGCCTGCAGGTCGTGCTGCTGACCGGTGACAACACGGCCACCGCGCGCCACATCGGCGCGATGGTCGGTCTGGACGCCGACCATGTCATCGCCGGGGTCCTGCCCGCCGGTAAGGAGGCGGAGGTCCGCCGCCTGCAGAAGCAGGGCCGCGTGGCCATGGTCGGTGACGGCATCAACGATGCCCCCGCCCTGACCCGCGCCGAGACCGGTATTGCAATCGGTGCCGGTGCCGATGTGGCGCTTGATGCCGCCGATGTCGTGCTGGTGCGCAGCGATCTGGCCGATGTCCCCGCCGCCGTGCGGCTGTCCCGCGCGGTCGTGCGCAACATCCACCAGAACCTGTTCTGGGCGTTCTTCTACAACGCTGTCTGCATTCCGCTGGCGGCGGGTGTTTTCACCGGCCTCGGCATCACCCTCAACCCGATGATTGCCTCGGCCGCGATGAGCCTGTCGAGCGTCTGCGTGGTCACGAATGCACTGCGCCTCAACACCTTTGACCCGCGCAGCGCCGCCCACGATGCCCCGCCGAAGCGCAAAGCCCCGCCGCGCGCACCTGCTGCCTGCCCCACCGGCAGCTGCCCTGTGCAGCCCGCCGAAACAAACGATACAACGGAGGAAGTTATTATGAACAAGACCATTCATATTGAAGGCATGATGTGCGGCCACTGCGAGGCCACTGTGAAAAAGGCACTGGAGGCACTGGACGGCGTGACCGGCGCCGCGGTCAGCCACGAGGCCGGCACGGCCGTTGTCACCCTGAGCCGCGATGTAGCCGATGCCGACCTGAAGGCCGCCGTGGAGGCCAAGGACTACACCGTCACGGGCATCGACGCATGAGCGTCATCCGCCGCCGCTGGCGCTTTACCGGCGAGGTGCAGGGGGTGGGCTTCCGCTATTACGCCCGCGCCGCCGCCCAGCATCTGGGCCTGACCGGCTGGGTCGCCAACAACTGGGACGGCAGCGTCACGCTGGAGGCTCAGGGCACCCGCGCCGCGCTGGACGAGCTTGTCCCCACGATCGAGCGCGCGAACCGCTGGGCCCGCATCGAGGGCGTTGAAGTCACCGACCTGCCCGCCAAGGACCGCGAGTACGACTTTGCTGTGCGCAGCGGTGAATAAATGCAAACAAAACAGCCAAGGCAGCAGGGAATTCCCTACCGCCTTGGCTGTTTAAGGTTAGGTACGGTATTATACTACCCCCAAACACCTAATCACATTATAAGATTTGCTTTCAACTTCTTTCATATATTTTTCCATATACTCGTAGTCAGGCGCACCGCTTGCATTTGCCGGAAGTTTGATGCTTTCCTCTTTAAGCAAGTTTGGAAACATACCATAGTTATATGAATACTTTTGGGCTATCGGTTGTAAGCACGATGTAATAAATAGGCAAGCATATTCGTCAATATTTCTGGTGTCAATATAATACATATCTCTCCCAGATATCCATTCCTTTTTCTGGTAAAAGAATGTTGTGTTTTCAGCACCAAACGAAATCACCCTTGCTGGATTGACCTTTCCAAGCGGACGTTTCACATTATATTTAATGCCATTATTAAATTTGCTTCTGATAACATAAGGGATTCCGCCTAGGCTTTCTTTTACTTCACGAGTATGGTAGACCATCGGCTTTACAATTTCCGGGAAAATATCCTTAATTTTATAAGTTTTCCATTTTTCAACATCAACATTTTTTGATCTGAGACAATACTTCGCTGACTGCAATTTAGTCAGCGAAGCGCTGACTGCAATTTAGTCAGCGAAGCGC
>ENA-UOJV01000158-UOJV01000158.1-human-gut-metagenome-genome-assembly--contig:-C82-NODE-158-length-114788-cov-34.207151_pt1 | contig 114788 bp, 91 predicted proteins | sample MGYA00242356_ERZ723903 | MGnify/ENA metagenome assembly ERZ723903
TGCTGTTCCAAGGGATTCCAAGCGTTTTTGACTTGAAAACTGTCAAAGTTAGGAGGTCTTCGGCATCAAGGCGTAAAAAGGAAAGCTTGGACGGCCCGCCGCGGGAAAAGTCCCGCGGGGTAGGCCGCCAAAACGATGAGCAAGCGATGAGCAAGGGCGCAGGGGGAGGGTTTGCCGCCTTCTCCCCGCGCCCTTTGTTTTTTCGCGTCGGTTTCGGGCCTTCCGCGCACGGTGCGGCGCGGCGGATGGTAAATATTTAACGAAATGTAAAGACGCCGATTTTTTTGGCTAAAATCAAGCCCGAATGCAAGTCGGGCGGCAATCCAAGGTTTCGCCTGGCTTTTGGTCAATCTCCTAGGGAGACGAACAAAGTGAACCTTGTGAAATTTCTGGCGGCCCTGTCGGCGGCGGCTCTGCCGGCGATGGCCTCGGCCGCCTCGCTCAACGGCAGCGAGCTCTCGATCGTCTGGGCGATTCCGTTTGCCGGCATCCTGCTTTCGATTGCCTTGTTCCCGCTCTTTCTGCCGCACTTCTGGCATCAGAACTACGGCAAGGTGGCCGTGTTCTGGGCGCTGTGCTGCGTGATTCCGGTGCTCTACGTCTACGGCGCGGGCGTTGCCGCGGCTAGCGTCGCGCACGCCATCATCGGCGACTACGTGCCGTTCCTGCTCTTTGTGGGCGCGCTCTTTGTCGCCGCAGGCGGCATCCACATCCGCGGCAGCTTCGTGGGCAAGCCCATCGTCAACGCCGGGTTCCTCCTTGTAGGCGCGGTGCTTGCAAACCTCATGGGCACCACGGGCGCGGCCATGCTTCTCATCCGTCCGCTCATTGCAGCCAACGAGAAGCGCCGCTACAAGATGCACACGTTCATCTTCTTCATCTTCATCGTGGCCAACATCGGCGGCTGCTTGACGCCCCTGGGCGATCCGCCTCTCTTCATGGGCTTTCTGCGCGGCGTGTCCTTCTTCTGGACAACCAGCCATCTGATCCTGCCGCTCATCTTCGTTCTGGCGATCCTGACGGCGATTTACCTTGCCGTCGACACGTACTTCTTCAACAAGGACAAGCGTGAAGGCAATTTCGTCGAAGAGACGCAGGAAAAGACGAAGTTTGCGATCGAAGGCAACATCAACCTGCTGTGGCTCGTGTGCATCGTCTGCGCGGTGCTGATGAGCGGCATCTGGAATTCGGGCGTCACCTTCAACGTGCTCTCCGTTGAGCTCACGCTGCAGGGCATCGTGCGCGACGTGCTCTTCCTCGTGATCGCCATCTTGTCGCTCATGACCACGCCCAAGGCCGCACGCGTTGCCAATCAGTTCACCTTTGCGCCGATCGTTGAAGTCGCCAAGCTCTTTTTCGGCATCTTCGTGTGCATGGTGCCCGTGCTTGAAATGCTGCGCGCGGGCTCGCACGGTGCGTTTGCCTCCGTCGTGGCGCTCGTCACCGACGAGGCGGGCGAGTTCAACAACCAGATGTTCTTCTGGCTCACCGGGTCGCTCTCGGCGCTTCTTGACAACACGCCCACGTATCTGGCGTTCTTCAACCTCGCCGGCGGCGACGCCGTCGAGCTGATGACCACGCACGCGCATACGTTGATGGCCGTTTCGATGGGTGCGGTGTTCATGGGCGCCGTCACCTACATCGGCAATGCGCCCAACTTCATGGTGCTCAGCATCGTCCAGGAGCGCGGCATCAAGATGCCCACGTTCCTCGGCTACATGCTCTGGTCGGTGGGCATTCTGTTCCCGACGTTCTTCATCGCCGACATGATCTTCCTCTAAAAGGCGATCCAACCACCAAAACCCCTCCGAGGCGCCAGTCAATGCGACGATTACGGCGCCTCAGTCGACAGGGGAGTCTTCCGGTACATGGGAGGCTCCCCTGTTGCATTTTTGCCCCACCAAATATCTGTAAGTCATTGATTCTTCGTGAGCGGCTCCGCAGGCCGGCGTTGAAATGCGGCGAAATCCCGATTCTCTCGGCAGACTTGCGCATTTTTCAACTTGACACGGAGGTATCGTGCCAATCGATCATCATCGATTAAGACCGCTGCTGCGCGGTCTTCTCGCTGCCGGTATGGCAGGCGTTTTCTTTCAAACTCTGCCTGCCGACGCGGCCTTGGTGACCATTACGAAATTTGGGATTGAGTCAGTCAAACCGACGTATGTCAACGCTGACGAGTGGGGCAATGAATCCGTCCGTATTCCCGGCGACGGGAGCATGGAAAGCGGAACTGTTGGACTCGAGGTCGAGGGATTCGCATGGCTTGCCTCTGAGGATCCGGACGCAAACGCGCTTGACGTGAATCTCGGCAGCGTCCCGGATTCCGTCGGAATTCTGCTTTCTGCCGATCCGAAACCAGACCCTGAACAACCCGCTCAATCCACCGTGTCGGTTACGGGCAACGCCGAGATTAGTGCCGCAACGGCGATCAAGGGCGACCAGGAGATCATGTTCCTTTCAGTATCAGATGATCCTTCTCAGGTACGCATTCACGGCGTCCTCGACATGGCCGAAGGAACGATGAGTCTTTCGGCGGCAGAAGTGACCTATGCGGGTGACGGCAAGCTCGGTCGTCTGAATATAAAAATTTCTGGTCAGCTCAAAGTCGGCGAAGGGGAGGGCGGAGGCAACGCCCTTCTGCGCATTGAGGCGCTCAATCTCACCCACGGGAATGTGGCGGTGCAGGGCGACGCGGCGGCAGCTTCAGACAACCAATGGCGTCTTGGCTCGGCGCTTCTTGTCGGCGCGATCACCGATGACGTTGAGTCTGATGAAACGACCGAGTCCTCGCGCATTTCGGTGACCGGCAACGGGACGCTCGCCCTCGGCACGCTCCTTGAGCGTCCCAACGAGCGGCTCGATGCATCCATCCGCGAAAGCATCGCGGGCTTTGATGATTTAAGCGAATCCGAACAGGTCCGGGCCCGTCTCTCGCACATTCTGGCCGACGCCGACGTGCTCACGAACAACCCCCGCAAGAGCACGCTTCTCACCGCCGCGGGGCTCACCTCGCAAGCCGTTCCCGAGAACGTCACGATCACCGTGGGGACCGTGAACGAGACTGACGGCAGCGGCATCTACCTTGGCGACGACGCCCGCTGGGTGATCTACTACGGGGAAGAACCCGCTGCGGCCAAGGACGATTCGAAGAGCTCTCCGATCACCGTCAATGCCGGCGAGGACTCGCAGCTTGTCATCTACGGCTGGGACGGCGTGGCGGCGCTTCCCGATCTGACGCTTCTGGGCTTTTCGGCGCAAAACGTCTTTTCGCTCAACGGCGTGCGTACGCAGGTGGTCGACGGCGCACTGCAGCGCCTGTGGTGCTGGCAGATGCCGGGGCTTGAGACGAGCGCCATCGTCAAGCACGTCGAAGAGGGCTGGACGTGGGGTGAAAGCGAAGTTCGCCCGGGCTACAGCTTCATCGTCGACTCCTTTGACGCCGATCGTGTGGGGCCCGAAGCCTATGCGGCCGTGATCGACTCGGCTCTCTACCTTCCGGCGAGCTCGGGCGCGATGACCGCGGTCGAGCGCGTTGAGCGCGACGTGGTAAACGGCCTTCTTTCGCACGACTACAAGCTCTTTGAAGGCAAGGGTCACTGGTGGGTGCAGGGCGAGAGCGCAAGCTACGAGGCCCCGAGGCTCTTTGACGTCGGCGCAAGCCGCTCGGGGTTTGATGCCGACGCGTACTACGGGACGCTGGGCTACGACCTCTCTTTGACGGAGAACTGGGTCGGAACGCTTGCCGTGAGCTTTGCAAGCATCGACGTGCAAAGTAGGGGACTAACGTCGACCATCACGTCGGACGCCGCCAGCGCCTCGGTGCTTGCCTCTGCTGCGCGCTTTTTCGATCAGACGGCAGTCAAGCTCGCGCTTTCCTATACGAGAGCCGAGCTCACGAACAAGAACCAGGTCAACGGTCATGTGCTTGAGTCCGAACCGGAGCTTGAAATCGTCTCGGGCGCCGTGCGCTGGGAAACGCGTTTTGGGAACGACTACTTCGTCGCGCCGCTTCTGCAGGCGGGCGTTCACTGGGCGAGCTTCAAGGAGGGCGCCATCACCGACCGCACCGAGTCCGTGCACGGCGAGGGCTTCAAGACCACGGCTGCCGAGCGCGTCTGGGGCAGCTTCATGGTGGGTGCCCGTGCGGGCGCCGAGTTTGAGGTCAAGGGCTATCAGGTGCGGCCGACGGCGGCATTGACGGGCACGACCGCCGTGGGCGATCGGGACTGGACAATGCGCACGGCGCTGTTTGACGGGTCGGCCGCAAGCGAAGCCGCCTTTGAGAGCGCGCGCAAGTTCTCCTGGCGCGCCGAGGGCTCGCTTGAAATCGCCACAAGCGGCACCAAGCCGCGCATGGAAGGCGGCATTTTCGGCTTTGGGGCCAAGAAGACGAAGTTCGTCGACCCCTACGCCTGGTCGCTTTCGGTGACTGCGGCCTACGAGTCGGCAAGCGACGGCGAAAAGGGCACGACGGTGGGACTGCAGTTCCGGCAGCTCTTCTAAGGGCGGCTTAAGTGATCGATTGATCACTTTGCGTCCGAGGACATGTCCGAGGACAGCAGGGGCCGCGGCGCGGGCTTGGTGGGACTTGAAGCGTCTCAGAAGCCCGGCGCCGCGGCCTTTTTGCAGTCTCCTTGCATCCTTGCTGCAGTCGTTCTGCACCGTTTCCGCAACGTTATTTGAAGACTTCGTGACAGTCTGAAAATTCCTTTGCGGTGCGGATTTTGGCGGCTACAATCAAAAAACGTTGCACAACAAGTTCAGCCCAAGGGCGCTTTTTGGCGGCGCGTGCCAGCCGCTTGACAAAAAATCCATAGCGAACCTCTGGGCTTTGTCCGATGGCCGGGAACGTCCGGCGCAGTCGCCTTGTGCGAGCCTCCCCGGGCGAGGGCGGTTCAATGCCGGCGGCGAACGAACACGATAAAAAACCAACGATCAGTCAAGAACAATCAATGTCGACGAAACAGACGGCAACAGCCACTTCCGAACATACCGTCAACTGGAAGCTCGCCAGAAGCCTGGTCGAGCCGCTTTACAAGGATCAGGTGCTGCACTCCGGCGAACCGCGGCTCGAGCATGCCGACGGCATGGCCGACATCCTGCGCTGCGTGCGCGACGACGACGAGTTGATCGCCGCGGCCTACCTCTTTGCGGTCGACGACTGCATTCCGGATGCCGACGCCTGGATCGAGAAGACCTTCGGCAAGAGCGTGCTCTCGATGGTGAAGGATCTCGAGAACCTCATGAAGGTGAGCAACCGCGCGCGCTCGGGCTCCAAGGAGGCAAGCGCGGCCTATCAGTCCGACGCCCTGCGCCGCATGCTGCTGGCGATGTGCCACGACCTGCGCGTGGTGATCCTGCGGCTTGCAAGCCGCCTGCAGACGCTGCGCTGGTTCGCCAAGACCGGTGCGCCGGGCGCGGCCGACTACGGCCGCGAGACGCTCGCGCTTTATGCGCCGCTTGCCAACCGCCTCGGCATCTGGCAGATGAAGTGGGAGCTTGAGGATCTGTCGCTGCGCTTTACCGAGCCGAAGACCTATGCCGAGATCGCCCACGAGCTCGATGAAAGCCGCGAGCAGCGCCTTGACTTCATGCAGCACTGCGTCGAGAAGATCAAGATTCTTCTCAAGGCTCACGGCATCGAAGCCGAGGTGAGCGGCCGCCCCAAGCACATCTACTCGATCTACAAGAAGATGGTCAGAAAGCACCTGCGCTTTGACCAGCTCTTCGACATCCGCGCCATGCGCATCATCGTCGACACGGTCGAGCGCTGCTACGAGGTGCTCTCGATCGTGCACGAGAACTTCACCGTGCTCTCCAAGGAGTACGACGACTACATCGCGCACCCCAAGCCCAACGGCTACCAGTCGCTGCATACGGTCGTGACAGACCCCTCGGGCCGGCCCGTGGAAATTCAGATCCGCACCCAGGCGATGCACGAGTTCGCCGAGCTCGGCGTGGCCGCGCACTGGCGCTACAAGGAAACGGGCAATTCCAACAAGAGCAAGGGCGCCGAAGCCGAAGACCAGCGCGTGGCCTGGCTGCGGCAGCTGCTGCAGTGGAAAAGCGACGTGCAGCCGCCTTTGAAGCCCGGCCTTGAGGAAGACCACGTCTATGCGCTCACCCCGCAGGGACGCGTGGTGGAGCTTCCGCACGGCGCAACGCCCATCGACTTCGCCTACCAGGTGCACACCGAACTCGGCCACCGCTGCCGCGGCGCCAAGGTTAACGGCGCCATGGTGCCCTTGAATACGCCGCTGCAGACGGGCCAGACCGTGGAGATCATCACCGCCAAGACGGGCGGCCCCTCGCGCGACTGGCTCAACCCCGATCTCGGCTTTGCCGTGAGCGCCCGCACGCGCACCAAGGTGCGCCAGTGGTTCAACGCCCAGACGCTTGCCGAGCAGACGCAGGCGGGCCGCGACAAGCTCGACAAGGAGCTTGCACGCTTGGGTAAGAGCGCCTTCAAGCTTGAGGATCTTGCCAAGCGCCTGAGCTACGACAGCGTCGATGAACTCTGTGTTGCTTTTGCCAAGGAGGAGTTCAGCATCAAGGCCCTTGAACAGGCCGTGCAGCCGCAGGTCGAGGAGCCGCAGCCCGAGCCCGAGGTGCTGCTGAGCCGCTCGCAGCAGGGCAGCCGCTCCAACGTGCTCGTCGTGGGCGTCGACAGCCTCATGACGCAGCTTGCGCGCTGCTGCCATCCGGCCCCGCCCGACGAGATTGTGGGCTTCGTGACCCGCGGCCGCGGCGTGACGATTCACCGCATGGACTGCCCCAACGTCAAGAACCTCGCCGCCAACGACCATGAGCGCATGATCGAGGTGAGCTGGGGCAATCAGGCCGATGCGGTCTACCCGGTCGACATCTACATCGTCGCGCGCGATCGCCAGGGGTTGTTGAAGGACATCTCCGAAGTGCTGCTGCGCGAAAAGCTCAACATCATCGGCATCAACACCGTGAACGTCAAGGGCGACGCGCACATGCGCTTTTCGATCGAAATCCATTCGTCGGGCGATCTGACACGTGCGCTCACGCAGCTGCGCGAGATCAAGGGCATTCTGAGCGCACGACGCGCGTAATGGCCCGAAGGAGCGAAAATTTTTTAGAAAAAAGTTTTCTTTAAAATCAACGAACTATCGAAAAAGTCCCGAAAAAGGATGAAAATTTCTTCTCCAGGACTTGCAAAAGACTAAAAACATCTTTATATTTCGCAGTCTCTCAGGCACATAGCTCAGTTGGTTAGAGCATCACCTTGACATGGTGGGGGTCGTTGGTTCGAGTCCAATTGTGCCTACCAGAATTTTTTGAGGACATCGGGAAATGTGCAACGGTTTGTCTGGTCGAACGACAACCACCCGTAAACGTTAAGTCTGCGGGCGCGCATAGGTGTCATCAATCGAAAGAGTGCGGCTCGTCGGAGTCAGCACTCTTTTTTTTCGCACGAAAGAACATCAAGGAAAGGAGTTTGGAAATGATCGCAGTTACGTTGCCCGACGGTTCGGTTCGGGAGTATCAGGCTCCCGTAACCGTGGCAGACGTTGCTCAGTCGATCGGTGCGGGACTTGCCAGAGCTGCTCTGGCCGGCAAGGTCAATGACAAGCTGGTTGATTTGTCCTGCGTTATCGATGCCGATGCCCAGGTGGCGATCATTACCGCCAAGAGCCCTGAGGCGCTCGAGATCATTCGTCACTCGACTTCGCACCTGATGGCGCAGGCCGTCAAGGAGCTCTTCCCGCAGGCCGAGGTGACGATCGGACCGGCCATTGAAAACGGCTTTTACTACGACTTCAAGTTCGACCGCCCGTTCACGCCCGAAGATCTCGAGAAGATCGAGGCCCGCATGCATGAGCTCGTCAAGAAGGACATCCCGATCGAGCGCTACACGCTGCCGCGCGATGAGGCGATCGCCTACTTCAAGGGTCTCGGCGAGCACTACAAGGCCGAGATCATCGAAGGCATTCCCGCCGGCGAAACGCTCTCCTTGTACCGTCAGGGCGACTTCACCGATCTGTGCCGCGGCCCCCACGTGCCGAGCACGGGCAAGCTCAAGGTCTTCAAGCTCATGAAGGTTGCCGGCGCCTACTGGCGCGGCGACAGCAAGAACGAGATGCTGCAGCGCATCTACGGCACCGCCTGGTGCACGCAGGCCGATCAGGACCAGTACCTGCACATGCTCGAAGAAGCCGAACGCCGTGATCATCGCCGCCTCGGCAAGGAGCTCGATCTCTTCCATCTGCAGGACGAGGCCCCCGGCATGGTCTTCTGGCACGCCAAGGGATGGGCGCTCTGGCAGGTTGTCGAGCAGTACATGCGCCGCATCTACCGCGACAACGGCTACATGGAAGTGAAGGCCCCGCAGCTTCTTGACCGCTCGCTCTGGGAGCGCTCCGGTCACTGGGCCAAGTACCGCAGCAACATGTTCACGACCGAGTCGGAGAACCGCTACTACGCCCTGAAGCCCATGAACTGCCCGGGCCACATCCAGCTCTTTAATGCGGACCTGCGCAGCTACCGCGATCTGCCGATGCGCTTCGGCGAATTCGGCCAGTGCCACCGCAACGAGCCCTCCGGCGCTCTGCACGGCCTGATGCGCGTGCGCGGCTTCACCCAGGACGACGGCCACATCTTCTGCACCGAGGATCAGATCCTTGCCGAGTGCACGGCCTTCACCCGCCTGGTGCGCGAGGTCTACCACGTCTTCGGCTTCGACAAGATCGAGTACAAGATCGCCACGCGTCCTGAAATGCGCATCGGCGAAGATGCCGTCTGGGACAAGGCCGAGGCGGCTCTGATCAACAGCCTTGAGACCTCGGGCGTGCCCTACGAGATTCTCCCCGGCGAAGGCGCCTTCTACGGCCCCAAGATCGAATACCATCTGCGCGACTGCCTCGGCCGCGCCTGGCAGTGCGGCACGATTCAGGTCGACTTCCAGATGCCGGGGCGTCTTGGCGCCGAGTACGTCGCCGAAGACAACACCCGCAAGGTGCCCGTGATGCTGCACCGCGCGATTCTGGGCTCGCTCGAGCGCTGGATCGGCATGTTGATCGAGCACTATGCCGGCGCGATGCCCGTGTGGCTGAGCCCCGTGCAGGTGGCGGTGGCCTCGATTACCGACGCGCAGGCGCCCTACGCCCGCGAGATCGCCGCCAAGATGAAGGCCGCCGATCTGCGCGTGCAGGAAGATTTGCGCGGTGAAAAAATCAACTATAAAATCCGCGAGCTGAGCCTGCAGAAAATCCCGTACATTGCGGTGGTAGGCGACAAGGAGATGCAGACCAACACGGTCAGCATCCGTGCCCGCGGCGGCAAGAATCTCGGCGTCATGCCGGTCGATGCCTTCATCGAGCGCGTGCTCGACGAGGATCATCGCCGCGTGATCGAAACCGAAGAGGCGAAGTAATCGTCTCCGGTCGAACGGCTGCGGTTCACAACGAAAGAAATTTTTTCAGGAGTAGAGTCATAGCTCGCAATCGCAATCACCGGATCAATGGAGAGATCCGGGTCCCTGAGGTCCGACTGACCGGCGTTGATGGCGCCCAGATCGGCGTTGTTCGTACGGCTGAGGCGCTGCGCATGGCCGAAGAGGCCGAGGTTGATCTCGTTGAGATCGCGCCCAACGCGCAGCCGCCTGTCTGCCGCCTGATGGACTACGGCAAGTTCCGCTATCAGGAGCAGAAGAAGGCTCAGGAGCTGAAGGCCCGTCAGAAGGTGGCGCAGGTGAAGGAAGTGAAGTTCCGCCCGGCCACCGACGAGAATGACTTCCAGACCAAGCTGCGCGCGCTGCGCCGCTTCCTTGCCGACGGCGACAAGGCGAAGGTGACTCTGCGCTACCGCGGCCGTGAAATGGCGCACCAGGATCTGGGTGCTCAGATCATGCACCGCATCCGCGATGAACTCGCCGAGGAGGCGCAGATCGAGCAGCAGCCCAAGCTTGAGGGCCGCCAGATGATCATGGTTCTCGGGCCGAAGAAGAAAAAGTAAAAGTTTCGTGTATAATCACGAGCTTTCGTAGAGACGCCGGTGTTTCAGTTCGACTGGAATGCCGGCGAAAACAAGTCGGAGCGGGCTTGAGCAAAGATCGGGGCTTGAAACGAGCATCCCGGCGCCTGGTGTTCCGACAAATCACATGAGGAAACGGCAAAATGCCGAAGATGAAAACTAAGAAGGCCGCGAGCAAGCGCTTCAAGGTCCGTTCCGGCGGTTCCATCAAGCGCGGCCACGCCACGAAGCGTCACATTCTCACCCATCGTACGACGAAGAACAAGCGTCACCTGCGCGGTATGGTCACCATCCACGAGTCTGACAGCAAGTCCATCCATCGTATGCTGCCGTACGCCTAAAGCAAGAAGGAGAGAACAAAGATGCCTCGAGTAAAGCGTGGTGTGACGGCTCGTGCCCGTCATAAGAAGATTTTCGCCCTCAGCAAGGGCTTCCGTCTGCGTCGCAACAACGTCTATCGCGTTGCCAAGCAGGCCGTGATGCGCGCCGGTCAGTACGCTTACCGTGACCGCCGCGACAAGAAGCATGTGTTCCGTCGTCTGTGGATCGCCCGTATCAACGCGGCTACCCGCAACAACGGCATGGCCTACAGCCGTTTCATGAACGGTCTGAAGAAGGCCAACATCATGCTCGACCGCAAGGTTCTCGCTGATATGGCTGTCTTCGACAAGGAAGGCTTCGCCAACCTCGTCGCTCAGGCCAAGGCGGCTCTGGCCTAATCACCTAGGCTTGAAAATCAGGATGTGGCCCAAAATGTCTTGCGACGTTGCGGGCCGCCTGTAGAAGGGTTCGGCGTCTACGTGTGCCGGGCCCTTTTTTTATTGTCCGCCTCGCGCGTGAAGGGCCGCAGTTGAGCGGCCCGCAGGCGGACAAGCCTTTGACAGAATTCGTAATTGCAGTCTTTGTCGAGCGGCTGCGGCAGCAGCGGCCGGCGTCGGTCGGCGAAGCAAACCTTTTCGGCCACATCGGGATCGATCGGTTTTCGAAGGTAGATACAAATGGATGATTTAGTTCAAATCGTGGAGTCGGCCAAGGCTGACTTCGCCGCCGCCGAGCAGCCGGCGGCTCTGGAAGACGCCAAGGCCCGTTACCTCGGCAAGAATGGTTCGCTCACGGCGCTCATGAAGGGCCTGAGCAAGCTGTCGGTTGAGGAAAAGCGCACCCGCGGTCAGGCCATCAACCGCGCCAAGGGCGAGGTCGAGGCCGCGCTCGAGGCGCGCCGCGAGGCGCTCGCTGAAATGGCGATGCAAAAGAAGCTTGCCGCCGAAGCGATCGACGTGACGCTGCCGGGCCGCGCGCTTGCCCGCGGCGGCGTGCATCCCGTGATCCGCACCTGGATGCGCATCGAGGAGATCTTCAGCTCGATCGGCTTTGACGTCGCCGACGGTCCCGAAATCGAAAGCGACTGGTTCAGCTTCACGGCGCTCAACAACCCGCCCAATCATCCGGCCCGCTCGATGCAGGACACCTTCTACGTCGACCGCTGCGACAGCACCGGACTGCAGCTGCCGCTGCGCCCGCACACCTCGCCCATGCAGGTGCGCTACGCCAAGACGCACCAGCCCCCGATCAAGGTGATCGCCCCGGGCCGTACGTACCGCGTCGACAGCGACGCCACGCACTCGCCGATGTTCCATCAGGTCGAGGGCCTGTGGATTGCCGACAACATTTCGTTCAGCGACCTCAAGGGCGTCTACACCGACTTCCTGCGCCGGTTCTTTGAGACCGACGATCTCAAGGTGCGCTTCCGTCCGAGCTACTTCCCGTTCACCGAACCGTCCGTCGAGGTCGACATGGCCTTCACCACGGGCCCCAAGAAGGGCAAGTGGCTTGAGATTTCGGGCGCGGGCGAAGTGCACCCGACCGTGGTGCGCAACTACGGCCTTGATCCCGAGAAGTACATCGGCTTTGCCTTCGGCTCCGGACTGGAGCGTCTGACGATGCTGCGCTACGGCATCGACGACCTGCGTCTGTTCTTTGAAGGCGACCTGCGCTTCCTGCGTCAGTTCAACGAATAACCCGGTTTTGGAGTCAGAAAAGAAATGTTGTTTACCGAAGAGTGGCTGCGCCATTACGTCAATCCGGCGCTCTCAACGGACGAACTTGCCGAAGCCATGACCATGGCCGGGCTTGAGGTTGAGGAAGTTTCCCAGATCGCCCCGGCCTTCTCGGGCGTGGTCGTGGCCGAAGTGCTCGAGTGCGTCGACCATCAGAATTCGGACCATCTGCACGTCTGCAAGGTTGACGCCGGCACGGGCGAAGTGCTGCAGATCGTCTGCGGTGCGCCCAACGTGCGCGCCGGCATCAAGGTTGCCTGCGCCAAGATCGGCGCAGTGCTGCCGGGCGACTTCAAGATCAAGAAGGCCAAGATGCGCGGCGTCGAAAGCTTCGGCATGCTCTGCTCGGCGCGTGAGCTCGGCATCAGCGAAGACCACACCGGCATCTGGATTCTCGATCCGTCGGCTCCCGTGGGTGAAGACATCCGCAAGTGGGCGCACCTCGACGACAAGCGCTTTGAAATCAAGCTCACGCCCAACCGCGGCGACGCTTTAAGCGTCATCGGCGTGGCGCGCGACGTGCACGCCAAGACCGGCGCACCCCTGACGCTGCCCGAGTTCCCGATCGTGCCTGCGACGTGCGAGTGCCGCCGTCCCGTGCACATTGAGGCGACCGACCTCTGCGGTCGCTTCGTGGGCCGCGTGATCCGCAACCTCAACGCCAAGGCTCCCACGCCGCAGTGGATGAAGGATCGCCTTGAGCGCAGCGGCCAGCGCTCAATCTCGGCGCTCGTCGACATCTCGAACTACGTGATGATCGAGCTCGGACGCCCGTCGCACTTCTTTGACCTTGACAAGGTTGAAGGCGACATCACGGTGCGTTGGGCCAAGAAGGGCGAAACGCTCGAACTTCTCAACGGCGACAAGCCCGTGCTCGACGAGTACTACGGCGTCGTGTGCGACGACAACGGCCCCGAAGCGATCGCCGGCATCATGGGCGGCGAAAAGACCGCGATTTCCGACGACACCACGAACCTCTTCATTGAGGCCGCCTTCTGGTATCCGCAGAAGATCCAGGGCCGCTGCCGCAAGCTCAATTTCTCGACCGATGCGGCGCACCGCTTTGAGCGCGGCGTCGACTTCGGCAGCAACGTCGAGCACATGGAGTACATCACCAAGCTCGTGCTCGACATCTGCGGCACGCCCGAGACCAAGGTGGGCCCCGTGGACGATCAGTGCGTCAATGTGCCCGCCAAGCGCGTGGTGCGCATGCGTCCGGAGCGCTGCCGCAAGCTCGTGGGCGTGGACATCCCCGAGGAGTTCATGGCCGAAGCCTTCAAGCGCCTGGGCTTTGAATTCACGCGCGACGGAAGCGACTTCGTCGTCGTCTCGCCCACGTACCGCTTTGACATTGAAATCGAAGAGGATCTCATCGAAGAGGTCGCGCGCCTTTACGGCTACGAGAAGCTTCCCGATCTGCCCCCGATGGCGCGCTGCGCGATGCGCTCGCGCCCCGAAGGCCTGCGCCGTGCGCACGACCTGCGTCGCATGCTCGCAAGCCGCGGCTATCAGGAGCTCATCAACTTCAGCTTCATTGAAGAGACCTGGGAGAAGGACTTCGCGGGCAACGACAAGCCGATCCGCCTGCTCAACCCGATCGCTAGCCAGCTCTCGGTGATGCGCACGCAGCTCATCAGCGGCTTGGTCGACATCCTGCGCTTCAATCTGAACCGCAAGGCGGAGTTCGTGCGCGTCTTCGAGCTTGGCCGCGTGTTCTTCCCGGACGAAACCGTCGAAGACGGCCCGTTCTCGGTCAAGGGCGTGCGCCAGCCCCAGCACATCGCGGGCCTTGCCTACGGCGATGCGCACGAGGAGCACTGGGGTGCTGCCAAGCGCCCGGTCGACTTCTACGACGTCAAGGGCGACGTCGAGTCGCTCATTGCGCCGCTTGAGGCGCGCTTTGAGCCCTGCAAGCACCCGGCGCTGCACCCGGGCCGCTGCGCCCGGATTCTGCTCGACGGAAAGGAAATCGGCTTTATCGGCGAACTGCATCCGCGTCTTTGCCACACCTACGGGCTTCCCAAGGCGCCGGTCGTCTTCGAACTCGACGTCGAGTCGATCCTGCGCACGCCGGTGCCCGCGGCCGAGGCCGTGAGCAAGTTCCAGCCGATGCACCGCGACATTTCCGTGACGGTGCCTGCGGGACTGACCTGGCAGCAGGTGAGCGACGCCGTCGAGAAGCTTCGCACGAGCACTCGTGCGGGCGCGGTCATCGACTCGTTCCGACTCTTTGACATTTACGCGCCCAAGGCGGGCGAAAGCGGAGAGCGCAGCATGGCCTTCCGCATGACGCTCGTCTCGCGCGGCGAGGAAGCCATTACCGAGGCGCAGTCCGAGGCGGCTTTCGAAGCGGTCGTTGACGTTCTCTCCGGACTGGGTGCGAAACTGCGCGCCTAAAAAGCGTGTATGATTCGCGCTCTTTGCTGGAAACAACGCTAAACGATTGAATTCGAAAGAAAAAATGATTGACAGTACCGCACCAACCGTTTACAGAGGATTGAATAACGACAAGTTTTTTGAAACGGGTCCCGCCAACTCAACGACACTCACCAAGATGCACTTCATCGACATCCTCAACGAGCGGCTCGGCCTGAGCCGCACCGAGGCAAGTTCGGTGCTCGACGCCATGTTCGAGGAAATGCAGACGGCGTTGGTTGACGGCCGTGAAGTCAAGCTTGCCAACTTCGGGACGTTTCATACCCGCAGCAAGGGCGAACGCCCGGGGCGCAATCCCCGAACGGGTGAGGAGCACATGGTGAGCGCGCGGCGCGTGGTGGCCTTCATCCCCGCGCCGTACCTCCGGGAGTCGGTTGCCACGTTTCACGACCCCTCTGCGGAGGCCGGCGACGAGCACTAGCGCTCTTTGCCCGACGGCGCCGAAAGGATGATGCCGCAGCGGTCTGCACAGCGACCGGGATCGGCTAAACTTAAGCACCGTCGCGCACCGTTGAATCCATCATGAGGCCGGTGATGTCGCGATCACCGGCCTCTTTTTACCTTTGAACTTTGCAGCAAAAATGACTGACGTCACGCAACAGGATCGCTTTTATACGTTGCAGGAAGTGTCCGCTCAGTGCGGTCTGATTCCTTACATCGTTCGCTACTGGCAGGGGCATTTCCCCGAACTCGGCAGCGGTGCCGGCAAGACGCAGTACACGGTCAACGATGTGGCGCTCTTGCGGCGCATCAAGAAGCTGCTCTACGGCGAGCATCTCACGATCGAGCAGGCCAAGGAACGCTTGAGCCGCGAGCGCGCCTTCCCGGTGCAGTATCCGGGCGGGGTTGAAGTCCGTCCGCAGGCGCGTCCGGCCGAGCCGGCGCAGCCTCAGGCCGTACAGCCCCAGCCTCAGGCCGCACAGTATGCTGAGCCGCAGCCCCAGCAGCGCGTCGAGCAGCCTGTCGCCCCGGCGGCACCTGCGGCCGCCTCGACGTCCTCCATTGAAGAGACGTTGGCCGACGTGCGCGGACAGCTTGATGCGGCTCGCCAGACAGCCGCGCTCAACGCGGCGCGCCAGCAGCAGTGGAGCCAGACCGAGCAGCAGCTGCGTGCTGAAGCCGAGTCCGTGAAGGCCCGCGCCGCAGCGCTTGCCGCGCAGCTTGAGCAGGCGCTTGCGCGTGCGCAGGCCGCCGAAGAGGCGTTTGAGGCCGAGCGTGCGGGAAAGACTGCCGCTCAAACCGAGCTTGCGGCGGTGCGGGCTCAGGCCGCCTCGCTTTCCGGGGCGCTTGCCGCCCGTGAAGAGGAGCTTGCCGCCCGCGGCAGAGACCTTGAGTCCGCGCGCGAGGAGGCCGCTGATCTTCGAGGCAAGCTTGAGCAGAGCACGATGCAGGCCGGCCAGTCGGCCGGGGTCTATGCCGCGCTGCAGCAGCGCAACGCCGAACTCGAGCAGAAGCTTGCGTATACGCTCGAGCAGCTCAAGTCGATTGCAGGTCTTTTCGGAAAGAATTTCGAATAAAAACAATCATCTTCAGTAAAAGTCAGGCAAAGGGAGAAATTTCTGCTTGATTTTTTCCTGAAACGTGCGTAATATACGCAACTCGTTCGGGGCGTAGCGCAGCCTGGTAGCGCACTTGCATGGGGTGCAAGGGGTCGCGAGTTCGAATCCCGCCGCCCCGACCAGAATTCCAGGAAAAAAGAGACGTTTGCAAATCAGCAGCGTCTCTTTTTTTATTGGCCGTTTTTCCTGCTTCTCAATGCACGCCGCCGTGCGGGGGATGCGGTGCAATCGATTCTCAACCGCCCGCGGCCGCCGCATGTCGGAGCGGGGGCGGGGGCTGAGACGGCCGGCCTCGTGCAAGAATTGCGGTTGATCGGCATTTGTTTTTTCTTTTTGCCAACACCATTTTTTCAAGCATGCACATTCTTGTCAGCAACGATGACGGCTATACGGCCGAGGGCATCAGCGCGCTTGCCCGGGAAATGCGCCGCTTCGGCAAGGTGACGATCGTCGCGCCGGAGCACAACCACAGCGGCTCGAGCAACTCTCTGACGCTCAACCGGCCGCTAACCGTGACGAAAACGGCCGACGACGTCTTCGTCGTGAGCGGCACGCCCTCGGACTGCGTGCACATGGCGCTCACGGGGCTTTTGGGCGAGCGGCCCGATCTGGTCGTCTCGGGCATCAACTGCGGCGCCAACATGGGCGACGATACGATGTATTCGGGAACGGTGGCCGCCGCGATCGAGGGCTACATCTTCGGCATCAATTCCATTGCCTTCAGCCAGACCGACCGAGGCTGGGGCGAGCTCGAGTCGGCCGCCCGCGTGGCGGGCATCGTTGCCGAACGCCTGCTCGCGCGCAAGCCTGCCGATGAGCCCGCGGTGCTTTTGAACGTCAACATTCCCAACATGCCCTTTGAGGCGCTGCAGGGAATCGAAGTCACGCGCCTGGGACGGCGCCATCAGGCCGAAAACGTCATCAACGAGATCAATCCGCGCGGCATGCCGATCTACTGGCTCGGCGCAGCCGGCAAGCCCCGGGACGCGAGCCCCGGCACGGACTTCTACGCCACGCAGCACGGACGCGTTTCGGTGACGCCTCTGCAGATCGATCTCACCGATCACGCCTTGATCGGCCGCGCCTCCGACTGGATGAAATAGCCCGGCGTGGCGGCTAAAATCAAAGCTTGTCTTCAAAAAGTTTTTTGCTGGAGCAACACATCCATGAGATTGCGAACTTTGGTCTGCGTTACGTCGGCTGCGCTTGTGATTGCCGGATGTTCCTCGGTGGATCTCACGGCGCCGGTGGAGGATCGCAGTACGCCCGCGCCTGGGACGTCGTCGTTTTTGCCCGAGCAGTCTGCTCAAAGCGTGCCGGTTCCGGTGCAGAGCCAGCCTTCGCATCTGAAAGCCGAGCCGCAGCCTGAGTCGAGCGGCCGTACCCACACCGTGGCCGAAGGCGACACGATCTACAACATCAGCGTGCGCTACGGCTGCAATCCGCGCGAGCTGATGGCCTTAAACGGCATCACCGATCCGACGACGCTTTCGATCGGCCGCGAGCTCGTCGTGCCGGTGAGCCGCGACGACGGCTCTGCGCCCAACCGCGCGGCCTACGAGCAGCAGGCCAACGTTTCCGAGGGCGAGACGCTTGCCGTGGGTACGATCACCACCGCCGAGCGGCCCGCTACGCCCGAAGAGGTTGTCGAGCGCAAGGCCGAGCAGGAGCAGAAGGTGAAGGAGGCCGCCGCCCGCGGCGAAATCGAGATCCGCTGGCCCGTGCAGGGTGAGGTGATCGCCGACTTTGCCGCCACCGGCAACCTCGGCATCGACATCGCCGGCAACAAGGGCGACCCGATCATGGCCGTTCTCGACGGAACGGTGCAGTACGTGGGCAACAACACCGAGGGCTACGGACAGTTCGTGATCATCCGCCACAACATCCGCCTGCCCGGCAAGGGAGCCACGCCCCTCATCACGGTCTACGGCAACGCCTCGAAGCTTCTGGTGCGCATCAATGAAACCGTCCGCGCCGGTCAGAAGATCGCCGAGATGGGCGACAGCGACGCCGACCGCGTGAAGCTGCGCTTTGAAATCCGCCAGGGCAAGCCGCTTGATCCGATGCTCTATCTGCAGCGGCGCGAGTAGCCCAAGAAGAAAAATCGCGAGCCGTCTCACGCGGGCGTCGCCGTCCGCGTGCGGTTCGCAGCTGGTTCACATGCGGCCTAAGAACACGGCCCCAAGATGGTCCGAGCAGGGCCCGCTTGTGCTCCAACGAGGGCGAGGCGCCCTCCCGAAAACAGCACGGGATCCGTACGGGGCCTCAACAATTTGATTGAAACGCTTCAGGGCTCCGCCGCAGGCGGGGCTCTTTTTGACAAGAAAGAACACCACTCATGAGCCGAGGTAAGGAAAAAGTCCGCGCGCAGTACGAAGTCGACGTCGAGAAGCTCGACATCGACGGGCGCGGCGTTGCGCATCGCGACGGCAAGGTCGTCTTCATCGAAGGGGCGCTGCCCACCGAGCGCTTGCGCTATGAGGAGCTGCGCAGCAAGCCCAGCTTCTCGATCGGGCGCGTTACTGAAATTCTCAAGCCGAGCGAGCAGCGCGTGACGCCGCGCTGTCCCAATTTCGGCATCGGGCCCGGCAGCTGCGGCGGCTGCGCCATGCAGCATCTTGACCCGGCCGCGCAGGTCGACTTCAAGCAGACCGTGCTCACCGATGCGCTCTGGCACATCGGAAAGGTCGTGCCCGAGACGATTCTGCCGCCGCTCTACGGCGAGTTCTGGGGATACCGTCACCGCGCGCGCCTCACGGTGCGCAACGTCGCCAAGAAGGGCGGCGTGCTTGTGGGCTTTCATGAAAAGAGCTCGAGCTACGTGGCCGACATGACCGAGTGCCACATCCTGCCGCAGCACGTCTCCGACATGCTCGTGCCGATGCGAAAGCTCGTCGAGTCGCTTACGATCGCGCAGCGTCTGCCCCAGATCGAGGTGGCGGTCGACGGCGAGGGCCACACGGCGCTCGTGCTGCGAATCCTTGAGCCTTTGACGGCCGAGGACGTCGCAAAGATCGAAGCGTTTGCCGAGCAGTACAAGGTCGACATGTGGCTTCAGACGAAGGGCCCCGAGTCGGCCGCGCCTATGCATCCGGAGGCGGCCGACAGGCTCAAGCTCGTGCTCGACGAGTTCAACGTGCGCATCGCCTTCAAGCCCACGGACTTCACGCAGGTCAACCACCGGCTCAACATCGAGATGGTCAGCCGCGCCGTGCGCCTTCTCGGGCTTGACGAGTCGATGAAGGTCGCCGACTTCTTCTGCGGCCTCGGCAACTTCACGCTGCCTCTGGCAACGCGCAGCGCCCGCGTGGTGGGCATTGAAGGAAGCGAAGGGTTGGTCGCGCGCGCCCGCGCCGGCGCTCAGGCCAATGGCCTTGCCGCCAAGACCGAGTTCGTCGCCCGCAACCTCTTTACCTGGTGCGAAAACGACTGGAACGAGCTCTGGAACCGCATGGGCGGCATCGACCGCATGCTGATCGACCCGCCGCGCGAGGGCGCCCAGGCCGTGAGCCAGGTGCTTGCCGCGACTGACCTGCGTCCGGCGCGCGTGGTCTACGTCTCGTGCAATCCTGCGACGCTTGCGCGCGACTGCGCCATCCTCACCCACGAGGGCGGCTGGAAGGTGCGCGCCGCGGGCGTCATGAACATGTTCCCGCACACGGGCCACGTCGAGAGCATCGCCGTGCTTGAGCCCGGTCCCAAGCCCGAGAAGAAGGCCGCGCCCGAAGAGGCCCAAGCCTGCGAATCCCCCGCCGCGGAGCCTGCCGCGCAGTAGAAAAAGCACGGGCGGGCGCATGCTAAAATTGCGCTCCAATCGACATCTGCCGGGGCCGAAGCGAGGAATTCGTGCCCCGCGGGTGGTTTTGTGCGTTCAACGAACGAAGCGGGTGCGGCTCCAAAAAGCTGCTGCAGCGCTTCATTTCCGAAGGCGCAGGCCGCCCACAGCGAATCCCTTTTTCCTCTCTTTTAACTTAATCGAGAACTACGATGGCTGTTCAGCGTACTCTTTCCATCATCAAGCCCGATGCCGTTGCCAAGAACGTGATCGGCAAGATTTACTCCCGTTTCGAGACCAACGGTCTGAAGATTGTTGCCGCCCAGATGCGTCAGCTCTCGCGCGCCGAAGCCGAAGGCTTCTACGCCGTGCACAAGGAGCGTCCCTTCTTCAAGGCGCTCGTTGACTTCATGACCTCCGGCCCCGTGATGATCCAGGTGCTCGAGGGTGAGGACGCCATCGCCAAGAACCGCCAGCTCATGGGCGCCACCGACCCGAAGAAGGCTGAGAAGGGCACGATCCGCGCCGACTTCGCCGAAAGCATCGACGCCAACGCCGTGCACGGCTCCGACGCTCCCGAAACGGCTGCCGTCGAGATCGCCTACTTCTTCCCGACGCTCGCGATTCACTCCCGCTAATCGGGCGGACGCTTTTTGACAGAGACAATGGTCATGGCCGAAATCGAACGCAAGGAAGTCGACGAGCGGGTCAATCTGCTCGACTTTGATCTTGAGGGCATTCGCGCCTGGTGCGCCGAGCACGGCGAAAAGCCGTTTCGTGCAACGCAGCTCGCCCGCTGGATCCATCGCTTCTGCGTGGACGACTTTGACGCCATGACCAATCTGGCCAAGAGCTTTCGGGCCAAGTTGAAGAACTTGGCCTACATCAAAGCGCCAGAAGTGATCACCGAGCGGCGCAGTGCCGACGGCACGCGCAAGTGGCTCTTTGATGTAGGTGCGGGCAACGCCGTCGAGGCGGTGTACATCCCCGAGGACGACCGCGGGACGCTGTGCATTTCGACCCAGGCGGGCTGCGCCATGGGCTGCCTTTTCTGCTCCACGGGCAAGCAGGGCTTCAACCGCAATCTCAAGACCTCCGAGATCGTGGGACAGCTCTGGTGGGCCGAGCGCGAGCTGCGCCGCGAGGCGGGCGTGACCGACCCGAACGATCGCATCATCAGCAACGTGGTTCTGATGGGCATGGGCGAGCCGCTGCAGAATCTCTCGGCGGTGGTGCCGGCTCTGAAGACGTTTTTGGACGACAACGGCTACGGCCTTTCGCGCCGCCGCGTGACGGTGTCGACCTCGGGCCTCGTGAATCAGATCGACAAGCTTGCCGCCGAGGCGCCCGTGGCGCTTGCGGTGAGTCTGCATGCGCCCAACGATGCGCTGCGCGACAAGCTGATGCCGGTGAACCGCAAGCATCCGCTTGAGGATCTGATGGCCGCCTGCCGGCGCTACCTCAAGGTGGCTCCGCGCGACTTCATCACGTTCGAGTACCTGCTTCTGGGCGGCGTCAACGATGCGCCCGCGCAGGCTCGCGAGCTCATCCGCCTCGTGCGCGACGTGCCCTGCAAGTTCAACCTGATTCCCTTCAATCCGTTCCCGGACTCCGACCTCAACCAGCCGCGCCGCGAGGACGTGCTTGCTTTTGCCAAGATCCTCAACGATGCCGGCATCGTCACGACGGTGCGAAAGACCCGCGGCGACGACATTGCAGCGGCCTGCGGACAGCTTGCGGGTGAGGTGAAGGACAAGACGCGCCGCGCCGAGCGCCTTGTGGAGCAAAAGCGCGCCTTCGGCATTCTGCCCGCCAAGGATTAGGGGCTCTTCAAAGCCCCTCCCTGCCGTCGGAGACAGTCGATGCAAGGCGCTTCGGAATCCGCAGTCCGCTTTTGCCTTGAAAGCGAATGCGTCGAGCCGGAGCAGGAGCTCAAGTCCGCGGCAATCCCCGCGGCGCCTTCTTTTGAGTAAGAAACAACCAACGCTTATGACAGAGTCTGTCTACGCCGCCCGCCGTCAGTCGGCTGCGGTGGTGATCGAACACAAGAGCTGCCGCGTCGTCGTGGGCGGCGGCAATCCGGTCGTCGTGCAGTCCATGACGAACACCGCGACCGAGGATGTAGAGGCGACGGTGCGCCAGGTAACGGAGCTTGCCCGTGCGGGCAGCGAACTCGTGCGTCTGACGGTCAACACCCCCGAAGCGGCGCGCGCCGTGCCCGAAATCAGAAGCCGCTTGGACGACGCGGGCGTCTTCGTGCCGCTTGTGGGCGACTTTCACTACAACGGCCACAAGCTTCTCGCGGACTACCCCAAATGCGCGCAGACGCTCTCCAAGTACCGCATCAATCCGGGCAATGTGGGCAAGGGCGACCGCCACGAAGACAACTTCGCGAGCATGGTTGAGGCTGCGGTGCGCTATGGCAAGGCCGTTCGCATCGGCGTCAATGGCGGCAGCCTTGATAAGGAACTCCTGAGCCGCATGATGGACGCCAACCGTGAGCTCGCTAAGCCCCGCGACGTGCACGACGTCTGGCTTGACGCGGTGGTGGAAAGCGCGGCGCAAAGCGCAGAGCTTGCCGAAAAGCTGGGACTTGCAAGCGATCGGATCGTCCTTTCGACCAAGGTAAGCGACGTCGCCGACCTCATTGCCGTCAACCGCAAGCTTGCCGCACGCGGCCCCTGGGCTCTGCATCTGGGGTTGACGGAAGCCGGCATCGGCACCAAGGGCGTGGTGGCAAGCAGCGCTGCATTGGCCGTCCTTCTTTCCGAAGGCATCGGCGACACGATCCGCATTTCGATTACGCCCGCGCCCGGAAAGCCGCGCGTCGAAGAGGTGATCGTCGCGCAGGAGCTTTTGCAGAGCATGGGTCTGCGCAATTTTTCGCCCCTTGTGATCTCCTGCCCGGGGTGCGGACGAACCTCAAGCGATCGCTTTCAGCACCTTGCGCTTGCCACGCAGCAGTTTTTGCGTGAGAAAATGCCCGAATGGCGCGTGACGGCGCCCGGGGCGGCGGGTATGCGCGTGGCAGTGATGGGCTGTGTCGTCAATGGCCCGGGCGAGAGCGCGAGCGCCGATATCGGCATCAGCCTGCCGGGCCGGGGCGAAAGCCCGGTTGCGCCCGTTTTTGCCGACGGCGAGAAGATCGCCTCGCTCAAGGGCGAGATGATGGCCGAGGATTTCGCCGCGCTCATCGAAGCCTATGTGATGCGCCGTTGGGGCGCCAAGGACAAGGCGTAAAGAGAGCCGCAGTAAAGAATATTTTTCCGCGCCTTTTGATGCTCGGACGCTGTCAACGACAAGCGGCATCGGGCGCGGCAAACGACGCAAACGACAATTGACAATTCGTCAACAAGGACATTGACACACCATGGCTAAAGTCAAAATTGCTGGCATCAAGGGCATGAACGACATGCTTCCTGCCGATGCCCCGATCTGGGAGAAGTTTGAGACGGCCGCCCGCGAGACCGCGGCCTCCTACGGCTACCGCCAGATCAGAACGCCGATTCTTGAGGCCACGCAGCTTTTCTGCCGCGGCATCGGCGAGGTGACCGACATCGTTGAAAAGGAGATGTACTCCTTTACCGACAGCATGAACGGCGAGCAGCTCACGCTGCGTCCCGAGAACACCTCGGCCGTCGTGCGCGCCGCAATCGAGCACAACCTCACCTACGGCTCGCCGCAGCGTCTGTGGTACTTTGGCCCGATGTTCCGTCACGAGCGTCCGCAGCGCGGCCGCTACCGCCAGTTCTACCAGTTCGGCTGCGAGGCCCTGGGCTTTGCGGGTCCGGACATCGACATCGAGATGCTCTCGATGCTCGCCCGCTTGTGGAAGCGCCTTGGGATCGAAGCGCGCCTTGAGCTCAACAGCCTCGGCGCGGCCGAAGAGCGCGCCAAGCACCGCGAGGCGCTCATCGCCTACTTTGAGGCCAATAAGGACGTGCTCGACGAAGACGCCAAGCGCCGTCTCTACACGAATCCGCTTCGCATTCTCGACACGAAGAATCCCGAGATGCAGGATCTGGTGAACGCCGCCCCGAAGCTTCTTGACTTCCTGGGCGAAGAAAGCCGCGCGTTCCTCGGAAAGCTTGAAGCGGGCGTGCAGGCGCTTGGCATCAACTACAGCATCAATCCGCGTCTAGTCCGCGGCCTTGACTATTACAATCACACGGTTTTCGAGTGGATCACCGACCGTCTCGGCAGCCAGGGCACGATCTGCGGCGGCGGTCGCTACGACCCCCTGATCGAGATGTTGGGCGGCAAGCCCACGCCGGCCGTCGGCTTTGCCATGGGCGCCGAGCGCGTGATCGAGCTCATGCGCGAAACCTCGGGCGAGGTTGTTGTTTCCGACTGCGACATTTATATTGCGCATCAGGGCGGACACACCGAGCTCGTGGCGCGCACGATCGGCGAGAAGCTGCGTGATGCGGGTCTGCGCGTGATCGTGCATGCGGGCTCGACGAGCTTCAAGTCGATGATGCGCCGCGCCGACCAGTCGCTTGCCCAGTGGGCGGTGATTGCGGGCGAAAGCGAAGTCAACGAGGGTATGGTGAGCGTCAAGCAGCTGCGCGACGCCGCAGGCGCCCAGGTCTTTGCCGATCAGGCGAAGGTCCCGGTCGACCAGCTCGTTGAGATGTTCGGCAAGAAGTCCGCTTGATTTTTTTCCTCCCCGACTCAACTTGACTTGGGGAGCCTAAACGCTAATGCTGCGGCCGCGTGCCCCTGGCGGGCACGGTGGTCGATTCCCTGCCTGAAACAAAAGGAAGTCTTTTCATGGCATACGATTTGGAAGAACAAGAGTCGCTAGACCAACTGAAGGCCTGGTGGGAAAAGTGGGGTACGCTCACGATGACCGTCATCACCGCCGGGTGCCTCGCCTTTGCCGCCTACAACGGCTGGCACTGGTACAAGCGCTACCAGGGCAACAAGGCGACCGTGGCCTACGTGCAGCTGCAGACGGCGTTCGTGCAAAACGACGAGAAGAACATCAAGTCGTTGGCCGACGGCCTCATGCAGGAGTATCCGAACCACGTCTTCGCAGCGCTTGCCGCTCTGATGAAGGCTTCCAACGATCAGCAGGCCGGGCGCCTTGACGATGCGCGCACCGCGCTCAACTGGGTGATCAACGAAGCCAAGCGCCCCGAGTACGACGCCGTGGCGCGCGTGCGTCTGGCGGGCGTCGAGCTTGACGCGAAGAACCCCCAGAAGGCGCTCGAGGTCTTGAAGGGCGTCGCCCCCGAATCCGCGGGCGAGGCGATGGTGCTCGACCGCATGGGCGACGTGCATCTGGCGCTGGGCGAAGTTGAAAACGCCCGTGCCGACTGGAACAAGGCGATTCTGGCCGACGCCGAGCAGGGAAGCCTCATTGCGCTTTTGACCCTGAAGCTTCAGGCGCTGCCGGAGCCCAAGGTTCAGTAATTTCAATTTTTTTCTGCTCCAGGGCGCGTTCGCCGCGGCTCACTGCGCATGGACTCAAGCTTCAGGCGCCGTCACCCGCGAGTGAAGGGCTTATCTGCGGGCCAAACCGATAGACAACACGGAGTTTCAAGAGACATGCTCAAGCACAAGCTCACCGTTCTGGCAGCGGCCCTTTGCGGCGCGCTCGTCATTTCCGGCTGCAGCTCGACGAGTTCGCGCGAGCCCGCCGAACTCGAGGACGTCCGCGAGCTCGTCCAGGGCGACGAGCTCTGGTCGGAGAATCTCGGCGCGACCGAAGGAAGTCTGCTCACGCCCGCCGTGACCTCCAACGGCATCTATGGCGCGGGCGGCAACGAGCTCTACCGCATTGATCCCGAAACGGGCGACGTGGTCTGGAAGCAGCGCGCCGACGCGGACATTTCCGCCGGCGTGGGCAGCGACGGCACCTATGTCGCCGTGGGCACCGTCAAGGGCGAGGTCGAGGTCTACGACAGCGACGGCAAGCGCCTGTGGACGGCGCGTCTTTCAAGCGAAGTGAGCGTGCCGCCGCTCGTGGGCTCGGGCTTTGTGTTCGTGCGCACGGCCGACACCCGCATCACGGCCTTTGACGCGTATTCGGGCGAGCGGCGCTGGCGCTATCAGGCGCAGGTGCCCGCCTTGACCGTGCGCGCGCCCTCGCAGATGCGCTTTTCTCCCGCGGGCATTCTCGTGGGACAGGCAAACGGCAGGCTCCTGGCCCTTGACGGCAACGGCCGCACCGTGTTCGACGCGCTTGTTGCGCAGCCCAAAGGCATCACCGAAGTCGAGCGTCTGGTCGACGTCGTTGGTACGCCCCTCGTTGACGCCAACATGATGTGCGCCTCGGCCTTCCAGGGCGGCGTGATGTGCTTGTCGACGAGCAACGGCCGGACGCTTTGGCGCGCCGACGTCGACGCCGTGACGGGTCCCGTCACCGACGGCCAGCGCGTCTACGTCGTCACGGCCCGCGGCGAACTGAACGCCTACGACTACGCAAGCGGCAAGCTGCTGTGGACGAACAACAAGCTTTTGTGGCGCGACCCCTCGGCGCCCGCCGTGATGGGCGACGTGCTCGCTCTGGGCGACTTCGAGGGCGTCGTGCATTTCATTGATCCCTCTTCGGGCGAAATCATCGGCCGCACCAAGGTCGACGGCGCCGTGCGCGTGCCCCCGATTTCGATGGGCGAGGGCGCCCTGTTCCAGACCGAAGAAGGCGAACTGTCCTTGATCCGGGTCGTCAAGTAGAGGCCCGTTGAGACTCCGCTTTCGGCCGGGCAGGACAAGCCCGGCACCCCCAAGCGGAGCGTTTTTAAAGATTTACATTTCATTTTCTAGGCGGCTTCATTCATGCTACCTGTAGTTGCCCTGGTCGGCCGACCCAACGTCGGCAAATCGACCCTTTTCAATCGCCTCACGCGCAGCCGCGATGCGCTGGTGGCTGATTTTCCCGGACTGACCCGCGATCGGCAGTACGGACAGGGCCGCATCGGGCCGTGCCCGTACATCGTGGTCGACACCGGCGGCTTTGAGCCCGTCAAGAGCGAAGGCATCGTGCGTGAAATGGCCGATCAGGCCGAGGCGGCGATTGCCGAAGCCGACGTCGTGATCTTCGTGTGCGACGCCCGCAGCGGCTTGACGCCTCAGGACGAGCGCATTGCGCGCCGTTTGAGAACGGCCGAGCGCACGGTGTGGCTTGCGGTCAACAAGTGCGAGGGTCTCGCCGACGAGCACGTGGTCGAATTCCACGAGCTCGGCATGGGCGAGCCCTGGCGCATTTCGGCCACCCACGGCCACGGCGTTGCGGCCTTGATGAACAAGGTTCTTGCTCCCTTCGTCGAAGAGACGAAGGCCGAGGAGGAGGAGCCTGCGGACGAAAACGCCCCCAAGCGCATCAAGATTTGCCTCGCCGGCCGCCCGAACGTCGGGAAGTCGACGCTTGCGAACGCCCTTCTGGGCGAAGAGCGCATGATTGCCTTTGATATGCCGGGCACCACGCGCGACGCGATCAAGGCCGATTTTGAGCTCGACGGCCAGCCCTTCCGACTGATCGACACCGCGGGTCTGCGCCGCAAGGGCAAGGTCTTTGAGGCGATCGAGAAGTTTTCCGTGATCAAGACGCTGCAGGCAATCGAAGAGTGCAACGTCTGCATCCTCGTTCTTGATGCGCTAGAAGGCATCAGCGCCAACGACGCGCACATCGCGGGCTACGCGATGGAAGCCGGCCGCGCGCTCGTCGTTGCGGTCAACAAGTGGGACGGCATCGACAGCTACAAGAAGGGCCTTGTGGATCTCGACATCGAGCGCAAGTTCCACTTCCTGCGCTGGGCGCGCTTCATTCATATTTCGGCTTTAAAGCGCAACGGCCTCAACCACCTCATGAAGGCCGTGCGCGACGCGCATGCCGCGAGCTTTGCGAAGCTCTCGACGCCGAAACTCACGCGCACGCTTCTTGAAGCCGTGCAGCAGCAGCAGCCCGCGCGCAGCGGCCGCACCCGTCCGAAACTGCGCTACGCGCACCAGGGCGGCATGAATCCGCCCGTGATCGTCATCCACGGCAACAGCCTGCAGGCGGTTTCCGACAGCTACAAGCGCTACCTCGAGGGCGTCTTCCGCGACGCCTTCAATCTCGCCGGCACGCCCCTGCGCGTTGAATTAAAGAGCAACCGCAACCCGTACGTCGAGGCAGCAAAGAAGTAGGAAATAAGGCGCGCACAGTGCGCTGCCGCAAAGTAGGGCGCAACAGGCCCTGCCGGCCACATTGACGCGCCAATTTGTTTTACTATTGAGTCGAGGCTCGGGGCCATCGGAGCACGCGCGAGTGTTTTATGCGTCGCGCGTGCAGAGCGTGTGCTTCGAGCGGGACGGTCCGCCGGGATCCCGCCCGCCAAACGGGTGGGGTACGGCTGCCGAATAACAACAAAGAGCAGGCGTGCGCTGTCGAACAACAAACCGAAGACTTCCTTCGGACGACAAGCGCGAAGCCCGCTGTCTTAGGGAGGCGGCGGGGCACGCGGCGCGCGTCGACGGAGAACAACAATGAGCAGCAACAATAAAGGGCAGCTTCTGCAGGATCCGTTCCTGAACATTCTGCGCAAGGATCACATTCCGGTGTCGATTTATCTCGTCAACGGCATCAAGCTTCAGGGACAGATTGAATCTTTTGACCAATACGTGGTGCTGCTGCGCAACACCGTGACCCAGATGGTCTACAAGCATGCGATCAGCACCGTCGTTCCGACGCGTGCCGTCAACATGCCCAGCGTACCGGAAGAGTAAAAGTTGGCGAAATTCCAGTTCGACAGTGCGCGGGAGGCCAAGGCCGCCCGCGCTTTTCTTGTGACCGTCGCCATCGGCCGCCCGTCGTTGGCCGACGCTGCCGAAGAACTGACCGAGCTCGTGCGAAGCGATGCGCTTGAGCCCGTGGGCCTGATGCAGGCCCGTCGCGACAAGCCCGATCCCGCCACGTATCTCGGAAGCGGCAAGATCGAGGAGATCAAGGGGCTTGCCGTTGCCTCCGGGGCCGACGTCATCGTCTTTGACGCGGCGTTGTCGGCCGCCCAGGAGCGCAACATCGCAAACGCCACGGGCCTTGCGGTGATGGACCGCACCGAATTGATTCTTGAAATCTTCAGGCGCCGCGCCAAGAGTAAGGAAGGGCGCCTGCAGGTTGAGCTGGCGCGTCTTGAGCACCTCTCGACGCGCCTGGTGCGCGGGTGGACTCACTTGGAGCGCCAAAGAGGCGGCCTTGGAAAAACCGGCGGCCCCGGCGAAAAGCAGATTGAGCTTGACCGCCGCATGATCGCCTCGCGCGTGAAGATGCTCAAGAGCCAGTTGAAGAAGCTCGAGCGTCAGCGCGACACGCAGCGCCGCTCGCGCATGCGCACCGATACGGTGACGGTAAGTCTCGTGGGCTATACCAACGCCGGAAAGTCGACGCTCTTCAACCTCCTTGTGCGCGAAGAGACCTACGCGGCCGATCAGTTGTTCGCCACGCTTGATACGACGGCGCGCCGCTGCTGGGTAAGCGACGAGGAGACGGTGATTCTCTCGGACACCGTGGGATTCATCCGGGGGCTGCCGCATCAGTTGGTCGAAGCCTTCAAGTCGACGTTGGACGAAACCGTGCACGCGGATGTCCTTCTTCACGTCGTCGATTCGAACTCGCCCGTGCGCGAGGAGCAGATGGCCTCGGTTGCCGAAGTGCTTCGCCAGATCAAGGCCGACGACATTCCCGTCATCACCGTCTACAACAAGATCGATCTCTCCGGACGCGAGCCCGGCATTCAGCGCGAGCCCGACGGACGCGTGCGCTCGGTGGCGATCAGTGCCGCCACCGGCGCAGGCATCGAGGATCTGCGCGCCGCGCTTGCTGAAACGAGTGAGCGGCTGCGCGAGGAAAACGCTTCCAAGCCCCGTGAGCTCGAGGATTGGGAGCTTGAAAGCGGCTCACCCTCGCACGCGGCAAAAAGCGACGAAGAGGCGCTTCGCGAGCTTGAGGCGATGCTCTGATGGCGGGTTGAGGATCGGCTGAGGAGGGGCTAAAAAGGGGCTCGAGCGTTAAGCCCCGATTAAGCTCGACGAAGCCCGAAGAAGCCGCGCCGTTTGTGGTGTAACAAGCCGTTAGGAGCGGCGCAGTGGGCCGCGGGCTCGATGCTAAACTCGTAAAACTTTGATCTTTTGCTTGACGGCCTTTTGACGAGTCCTTCGGGGCTCGTGAGAGGCCAGAACTTCGGAACACGATCCATGTCCATCAATGACCCCCAGTGGGGCCGCAATGCCGGAAGCGGAAAATCCGGTGCGGATGACAATCACCGCGATGAGGAGCGCCGCGACGAGGACGCCGACCGCAGCCGTGAGGAGCGCGCGGGCGGCGCCGACAATCGCAACGAGGAACGCCGCAACGAGGAACGCCGCAACGACGAACGTCGCGATGACGCCCGTCGTGACGAGGGCCGCCGCGGCGGTCAGGAAAACGACCTCGATCAGCTCTGGAACGACTTCAACCGCATGCTGGGCTCGATCATGGGCGGCGGCAATCAGCAGCGCCGTCGTCCCGGCGACGCCTGGCAGCAGGATCGTGACGAGCGAGACGACCGCGACGCTCGCGACGCTCGCGACGATCGAGCGGGCAATGCCGGCAGCGATCGCGACGAGGCGCCCTACCGCGCGCGCCAGCCCCGTTCGAGTGGTTCGGGCTTTGGCGGCAACGGAGGCCTGGGCGGCATGATGCGCAGCCGCCGCGGCGGCTCCCCGCGCCACTTCCCGGTGAAGGGATTGGCGGCGCTTGTGGGCGTTGCCATTCTTGCCTGGGCCGCAAGCGGCATCTACATCGTCCCCGAAGGCCAGGTGGGCGTCGTGACCACGTTCGGGCGCTACACCAAGGACAGCGCAGCCGGCATCAACTGGCGCATGCCCTGGCCCGTGCAGGACGTCGAGATCGTCGACGTCTCGAGCGTGCGCAAGGCCGAAATCGGCATCCGCGGCACCACGACGCGCCTGCAGGAGGCGCTGATGCTCACCGACGATGAAAACATCGTCGACGTGCAGTTCAACATCCAGTACCGCATCCGTCCGCATCAGGCCAAGGACTATCTCTTCCGCAGCCGTGATCCGGATCAGTCCGTGATCGGCGCCGCTGAAAGCGCCATGCGCGAGGTGGTGGGCCGCAAGACGATGGACTCGGTGCTCTTTGAGAGCAAGCAGGAGATCGCCTCCAACGTCCAGACCATCATGCAGCAGATGCTCGACCGCTATCAGACGGGCATCGAGGTGATGAGCGTCGCCATTCAGAACGCGCAGCCGCCGCAGCCCGTGCAGGCCGCCTTCAACGATGCGGTCAAGGCCGGTCAAGACCGTGAGCGCCAGATCAACGAAGGCCAGGCCTATGCCAACGCCGTCGTGCCGGTCGCACGCGGTACCGCCGCGCGCCTCCTGCAGGAAGCCGAAGGCTACAAGTCGCGCGTGATCGAAACCGCCACGGGCGACGCCGCACGCTTCTCGATGGTGCTCTCGCAGTACGAAAAGGCCCCGCAGGTGACGCGCGAGCGCATTTACATCGACGCCATGCGCGACATCTACGCCTCGACCCGCAAGGTGCTCGTCGATTCGCGCGCAGGAAGCAACCTTCTCTACCTGCCGCTTGACAAGCTCATCAATCAGAGCGCGGTCCCTGCCAAGGACGCAGGGCAGGCCGCAGGCGTTGCAACGAGCAGCGTCGTGACGGGCGGCAGCGCCACCTCGAGCGTGCGCACGCCGGTTGACGACATCGTGCCTGCGACGACCTCTGCCGCCGACTTTGATCCCCGCGCCGCCTTCCGCATGCGTGGCGAGTAATCCGACGTGGGAGTAAGGACAAAATGAAGAAACTGACCACATTGCTCATTGCCGCGGTGATTGCCGCCGGTGCGGCACGGCTTTGCCTCTACACCGTGGGCGAGCGCGAGTACGCGCTGGTGTTTGCGCTGGGCGAACTTGTTGAAGTAAAGAGCGAGCCGGGCCTTTACGCCAAGCTCCCGGCGCCGCTGCAAAACGTCGTGTACCTTGATCGCCGCACGCTCACGATGGATACGCCCCAGGCCGACCTCGTGCAGACGAGCGAAAAGAAGAACCTTCTGATCGACAGCTTCGTGAAGTGGCGCATTCAGGATCCGCGCTCGTACTGGGTGTCGTTTCAGGGAAGCGAACGCGCGGCTGAAGACCGCGTAGCCGCGCTGCTTCGCGATGCGCTGAATCAGACCGTCAACCGCCGCACCGTCAATCAGATCACGAGCCGCGAGCGCGACCGCGCCATGAGCGAAATCAAGAACGCGCTGCAGTCGCGCGTCAAGGACGTCGGCATCGAGATCGTCGATGTGCGCATGAAGCGCGTCGACTTCACGCCGGAAATTTCCGAGTCGGTCTACCGCCGCATGGAAGCCGAGCGCAAACGCGTCGCGAGCGAAGAGCGAAGCGAAGGTGCCGCAGCGGCTGAAAAGATTCGCGCCAACGCCGACCGCGAGCGCGCCGTGATTCTCGCCGAAGCCTATCGCGATGCCCAGCGCATCAAGGGCGAGGGCGACTCGCGCGCCAACGAGATCTATGCCGAAGCCTTCGGCAAGGACCCCGAGTTCGCACGCTTTTACCGCAACATCGATGCCTACCGTCAGAGCCTCGGCACGCCCTCGGACGTGATGGTTTTGGACGGATCGGGTGCGTTCTTCGAGATTTTGAAGAACCCCCAGGCCAACGCCGACAAGGCCGCGAAGTAAGCTCCTGCCCAACATGAAGGTCCTTCTTCTAGCGTTAGGCTTCATGGTCGTCTTCGAGGGGATCTTTCCCCTCGTGGCGCCCGGGCTTTGGCAGCGCGCCGTGGCCGAGATCGCCAAGCAGCCGCCCGAGACCATCCGCCAAGCGGCGATGGTGATGGTGGTCGTGGGGCTCGCGTTCGTGTGGCTTTTGATGACGTATTTCTAACGGCCCCAATAAGAGCGCCCGCCGCACGGACGCCGGCACATTCATTTGCAAGGGAGAACTGGCAAGAAAATGCCCAACTGGCTCATTCCGGACAATTTTGCAGACATCCTGCCCCGGCAGGCGCGCACGCTCGAAAAGATGCGCCGCGATTGTCTTGATCTTTTTGCGGCTCACGGCTTTGAGCTCGTGCAGCCTCCGCTGGTTGAATTCGTCGAGTCGCTTTTGACCGGCAGCGGCAGCGACCTGGACAACAACACCTTCAAGTTCATGGACCAGAAGGGCGGGAAGATGATCGGCCTTCGGGCCGACATGACGCCGCAGGCCGCCCGCATCGACGCGCACATTCTCAATCTCCCCGGCGTCTGCCGCCTGTGCTATGCGGGAAGCTGCCTGCACGCGCGCCCGATGCACCCGCTCGCCTCCCGCGAGCCGGTGGTCGCAGGCGCCGAGCTTTTCGGCGCCTCGGGCTTGGAGGCCGACGCCGAGGTGATGCGTCTGGCGGTAAAGAGCCTTCGCAAGCTCGGCATCAAGACGGTTCACATCGACATCGGCCACACGGCCGTGCTGCGCGCGCTCTTAGACGGCCTTTCCTTGACCGACGAGCGGCTGCATGCCCTCGTGCGGGCGCTTCGCATGAAGGATCCGGTTGCGCTGGATGAGGCGGCCGTTGATTTTGATGAGACCACGCGCCGTGGGCTTCAGACCCTTGCACGCTACTTCGGCGACGAGAGCGTTCTCGACATCCTTGAGCGCGAGCTGCCGCACAAACCGGCCATCATCGACGCGCTTGAGGAAGTGCGCACGCTCTCGAAGTTGTGCAGTGCCGATGAGGTGAGCTTTGACTTCTGCGACGTGCACGGCTATCAGTACCTCACCGGAATCACTTTTTCGGTCAACATACCGCAATATGCTCAGGCGGTTTTGCGCGGCGGGCGCTATGATGGAGTCGGTCTTGCCTTCGGCCGTTCCCGTCCTGCCTGCGGTTTCACGATCTATCTGCGGGCGCTTGCGGGCGTCCCTGAACTTGAGGAGCCGGCGCTGCCCGAGGCGATCATTGCCGCCGGTCCCGTCGAACCAGAATTCGAGTCCTACGTCGAGCGCATGCGCGACGAGGGGTACACCGTGGTGCGCCTGCTGCCCGGCGAAAAGGCCGAGGATGTGGCGCATCAGTTCAGCGTGACGCATGAACTCGTGCGTACGCCCGAAGGAATTGAGCTCGTTGCTCGCAACTAAAGCTAGGAGTTTAGGAAAATGGCTAAAAACGTCGTCGTCGTCGGTGCCCAGTGGGGCGATGAGGGCAAGGGAAAAATCGTCGACTGGCTCACCGAGAGAGTCGATGGCGTGGTGCGCTTCAACGGCGGCCACAATGCCGGACACACGCTCGTGATCAACGGGGCCAAGACGATTCTTCGCCTCATCCCGTCGGGCATCATGCATCCGACCTCGACCTGCTACATCGGCAACGGTGTCGTGCTCTCGCCTGAAGCGCTCTTCCGTGAAATCGACGAGCTCAAGGCGCACGGCGTCGATGCCGAGCCGCGCATGCGCGTGTCGGCCAACTGCCCGCTCATCATGCCGTACCACATCGCGCTCGATCACGCCCGCGAGGCGGCTCTGGGCTCCAAGAAGATCGGCACCACCGGCCGCGGCATCGGCCCGGCCTATGAAGACAAGGTGGCGCGCCGCACCGTGCGCGTGGCCGACCTGTTCCATCCGGAGCTCTTCGCCGAGCGCGTGAACGCCGTGATGGACCTCTACAACTTCACGTTGAAGAACTATCTGCACACCGACGGTCTCGATCCGCAGAAGGTGATCGACGAGGCGCTGTCCTACGCCGACCGCATCCGTCCGCTCGTGATCGACGTCTCGGCCACGCTCAACAAGCAGATGGCCGAAGGCAAGCAGTTCCTCTTTGAAGGCGCTCAGGGCTCGATGCTCGACATCGACCACGGCACGTATCCCTTCGTGACGAGCTCGAACACCGTTGCGGGCTCCGTGTGCGCAGGTGCCGGCGTCGGTCCCCAGAAGCTCGACTTCATCCTCGGCATCACCAAGGCCTACTGCACGCGCGTGGGCTCGGGTCCGTTCCCGACGGAATTGAACGACGCCGTGGGCGAAGAGTTGCGCCGCAAGGGCAACGAATTCGGCGCCGTGACCGGTCGTCCGCGCCGCTGCGGTTGGTTTGACGGCGCCGCGCTGCGCCGCGCCGTGCAGATCAACGGCCTTACCGGCCTTGCCGTGATGAAGCTTGACGTCTTCGACGGCATGGACAAGGTGAAGCTCGCGGTGGGCTACAAGGTTGATGGTCAGGAAGTCGACCTCATGCCCTACGGCGCCGACGCCGTCGAGCGCTGCGAGCCGATCTACGAAGAGTTCCCGGGCTGGAAGGAGAGCACGTTCGGCGTCACCCGCTGGGAGGATCTGCCGAAGTCCGCGCGCGACTACCTCACTCGCCTGAGCGAAGTCGCCGGCTGCCCGATCGCCATGGTTTCGACCGGTCCCGATCGCAACCAGACGATCCTGCTCAAGGATCCGTTCTCTTAGTCTAAAATAATAAACTTCAGAAAATTTCTCCGGCGGTTCCGCGCATTCCCGTGCGGGGCCGCCTTGCATTTATCTGCCGGCGGCAGAAGGCGACTTTACCGTTTTCACTTTTCGGGGAAGCAACAACATGGCTGAGAGTTCACACGCCCATTACAACTGGAACGAATACATCGACCTGTGCGAGCGTCTTGTCGCACGCGTGGGGATGAGCGGATGGCAGTTTGACTGCGTGCTGTGCCTTGCGCGCGGCGGCATGCGTCCGGGAGACTTCTTCAGCCGCATCTACAACAAGCCCTTGGCCGTCCTTTCGACGAGCTCGTACCGCGAGGCTGCGGGCACCGTGCAGGGCGAGCTTGACATCGCCCGCTACATCACGGGCGTGAGCGACCTGCAGGGCAAGCTTCTTCTCGTCGACGACCTCTGCGACTCGGGCATGACGATCCGCAAGGTGGTCGAGCACCTGAAGCGCAACTACCCGAAGATCACCGAAATCCGCGTGGCCGTGATCTGGACCAAGGCCTGCTCGGTCTTCAAGCCCGACTACTGCGTCGTGCACTTCAACGACAGCCCCTGGATTCACCAGCCCTTTGAGTGCTACGACGATCTCGGCATCGAAAACCACATTGCCAACTGCCGCAAGAAGTTCGGCGATGCAATCTAAGGCGTAGAGCCTCTTTTGAGGCTCTGACCGCGCTTTGGCTTCAATGGAGAACACAAAGGCCGCCCTCGGGCGGCCTTTGTCGTTCGCGGATAGTCTCTTCGGGAACCTTCAGGCTCCGTCAGCTGCCGCTTTGCATCGTCCGGCAAAAGCGCGTGGCGGCTAGAAGCTTCTGCATGGCGGGCTCGATGTCCTTGACGTCGATGACGTGCACCATGTTGCGGGCGATGTCCTGGTTGGCCACGTCGATTGAGAGGAGCGCAAATTCAATTCCAAGGGCGTCCAACGCATCCTGCGCCGTTGACCCGAATTCGGACGGAAAGCGCCCGTCGGTGATGACGATGAGAAGCTTGTCGCGCGCCGTGCGGTTAAAGCTCGTCTCGGCCCAGCGCATGGCCGCCGCGATAGGCGTGGATCCGTAGGCGCTCACGGGCGCGAGGCGCTTGAAGCTTTCGGCCGCGGTTTCGTTGTCCAACGCCACGAGCGAGACCTTGTCGTCCTGCCCGGGCCCCGGGAAGACGGCCGCGCGCACCGTGCAGCCCCTCACTGCGCGCAGGGTGCCGATCAGGGCGGCGACGATGCCCTTGGCGGTCGTCATGGTCTTGATGCCCATTGAGCCCGAGCGGTCCAAAAGGATGGTGACGTCGGCCGAGACGTTGCGCTCGACGCCTGCGGCGGTAAAAAGGCGCTGGTCGTTGCTCGCCACCTGATTGAGCCAGTCCGGCGCAAGCTCAATACCCTCGGTGCTTCGCCGGTCGTCGTTTTCGCCCTCGGTCCTCAGAAGCTGCGCAAACTGGCGCGTGAGCTGCGCCGTGTGTCCCATGGCCTCCTCAAAGGCCTGCTGGTACTCGAGGCTGTTGCTGCGAAGCTGGGTCGGATGCGAGGGGTCGGGCCAGAGCTTTGCCGTGGGAACGGCACTGTCGTCGTTCGTGAATCCCGCCGCCCCGGATTCTGCCGAGGCTGCCATCTGATGCATCTGTTGGCTGAACATCGTCGGGATTTCGCTTTCAAAGCGATCCTCGCGCATGATTTCCTGCAGAAGCTGTGCCGTCTGTTTCGGGTCGCCGTCGGCTTTGTCGTTGGTTTTCCGGCCGCGCTGCGTGCTTGATTCGTGCCGAGAGGCCTCCTGAGACGACTGCTTCCCATCGGCCTTTTGACGGCTGCCGGAGGCTTGCTGCATCTTTTCTGCGGTTTTCCCGCCTGCCTTGCTGCTTGCCTTACTGCTTTCTTTACCGCCCGTGGTTTCCTGCGCGCAACCGGCGACGCCGCCGGCCTTTTCCGAAGTCGATTGCGGCGCATTCATTGCGGATTTCTGAGCGCTCCCGCCCCGGGCTTCTTCTTCCTTGGAAGCCTGCACCGACTGCGCGATGAGCTCGCGGCAAAGCCGCGCAAAGCGCCTTGCATGATCGAGCGCCTCGTGGGTGGAATTGATGCTGTGCGTCTTCATCGCCTCCGCGCGAAAAAGCGCCATCAGATCCTCGGGAAGCAGGCTTCGTACCTTTTCTTCCAACGCGGGCAGACATTTTGCCGCCCAGGCGTAGCCTTCGTCGGCCAAGACCGTACAGTGCAGCCAGAGCACGAAGGCAATCCCCGGGGCAAGCCGCGCAGGGGAGGCGGCCGCAAGCTTTCCCGCCTTCATCTTCGTGCGCCAGAGCTCCTCGCGCCAGAGCTTGTAGCCCGCGTAGCGAGAGGCGCCCAGACGGTCGATTCGGAGGTCTTCAAAGCTATTGAAAAGCGCAAAGACAAAGGGCGTTTCCTGCGAGGCCTCGTTGATGAGCGCCACATCGGTGTCGGTGATGTGCATCATCTCGTGAATGCCGTGACCGAGCGCGTGGATTTCAAACGTCTCGTCGTCGGGGGCAACGTTTCCGAGCCAGACGGTTCTGCCGTCGGTTGATGGCGACCCGGTAAACAAAAAGCGCACGCCGCTGCGCCCGCCGATGGTCTTGAGAAACTGCTCGATGCCCTTTTTGCGGACATCGCCCGAAAGCGTCGTATCGCGGTAAAAGAGAGTCATGGGTTGGCTCTGCCGGTGACAAAAAAGAGACCGTAAAAGAGTCGGGCATTCTAGCCGGTGAACGGGCAAAGCCGTGAGGAAGCTCGAGTGTTGTTGGGGATCGTCGTACCTACGTACCGGGCACTCCTACAATCAAAAGACAACAACTTTCCACCAGGACTTCTCACTTAAGGGGCTCGATATGTTGATTGAAAGTTTTCGCCGCAAGGTCGGTTTTCTGGCAGTTCTCGCCGCGATGAGCCCGATGGTCTCGGACGCGGCCGTCGATGCGCCGGTTGCGGGCAACATCTGGCCTGCGGCCGAGGGCGTGGTGCAGCTGCACGTGGGCGCAATCGACGTGGCGGTCATCGAGGATCGCAAGACGGTCTTCAACCAGGCGCTTTTTGAGGGTATCGAGCAGTATCCCGAGCGTCTGGCGCTGCTGCCGGGCGGCAAGGCTCCCGGCGTCGTGAAGAGCTTTCTCGTGCGCTCGGGCGATCGGCTTGCCCTGATCGACTCGGGCTACGGCGCAGCCTTCGGCGGCTTTACCGCCGAGCGTCTGGCGCAGATGGGCGTCAAGGCCTCCGACATCACCGACGTGCTTTTGACGCACCTCGACGGCGACCATATCGGCGGCCTGTCGGTCGACGGCAAGGCGCTCTTCCCGAAGGCCGTGCTGCACCTGTCGCAGGCTGAGTACGACGGCTGGATCGTCAAGGGCGACGCCCGTGCGCAGAAGTCGATTGACCGCGCCCGTGAAGTCTTTGCGCTCTATGGGGATCGCGTGCAGCCCTTTGCCGTGGGCGAAGAGGTGCTCCCGGGCGTCACCGCGCGCGACGCCAAGGGGCACACGATCGGGCACGTGCGCTATGACCTCGATTCCAACAACGCAGGAATGTCGATCGTGGGCGACCTGCTTCACGCGTATCCGCTTCAGATGCGCTTTACGGCGATGAGCTCCAAGTACGATCAGGATCCGGTGCAGGCTGCCGCCACCCGCGAGACGACGTTGGACGAACTGAGCCGCAGCGGCCGCTTCGTGAGCGGCATGCACGTCGCTCCCATGGGCTGGATCGTCAAGCGCCAGGGCGGCTACGACTTCCTGCGTTTTGATGTCAAGAACAAGTAAGTAGGATCAGATGCAAGAAAACCGACCGGACAAATTTCCGGTCGGAAGGAGCAGCAGTGCTCTGAGCGTGAGGACGCCTTGAGACGTGCTAGATGTGTCGGAGAGATCTCTGCGTATAAGGCGAAGACCACGGTGCTAGCCATCGCCGACATTCTTATCACGGAAACACCTCCACGTACGTGGAGAAGACTCCTGTAAGGGGGGGGGATCCCATACTGGATGCCCAACTCAGCAAAGAGTAGCGAAACTAACGCGAGAGAAGAGAGGCAATAATCGTTTTGCTCAGATCTGAATTGTTTCCGTTTGCGAGAAAAATTCTTCGTTTCGTTGCGGAAGTGAAAAATTTGCGGCAGCGACGGAGGTGGAAATCCCTCTGATGCGCCGGCATCCTTCAACGGGGCAGAAACTCGAGGAGAGGGCCGCCAGAAGGCAAATGCTCGTGCGCGGGGAGCATCAGCTGGAGCAGACGCGTTAGCACGCTGTTTTCAAAGACTTACGGTCTGCCTTTTTGCGGGACGGGCATGCTGTCTTCCATGCCGCTTCAAGCTGAAAACAAAAAAGCCCTGAATCGTCAGATTCAAGGCTCTCATGCTTTTCGGAGGTTTGCATCACGCTTCAAAGGGAAGCGGAGTGGTGCCCAAGACTGGACTCGAACCAGCATGCCTCACGGCGCTGCGACCTGAACACAGTGCGTCTACCAATTTCGCCACTTGGGCTAAACTTCCGAGACGCGTATTATTGAACACTCCAGATAAAATGTCAACCCCCTGACAAAAAAATCATTCACACATGGCCACGACGAAGAAAAAGAAGCTCACGAAAGAAGAAAAGGAGAACCAGTCCTTCCTCGGTTCTCATGACGCGCTGTCGGCGACTGCCGCGCTGATCGAAGCGGGCACGCCGCTTACGAAGGACAAGGCCCTCGAGACGCTTGAGATGGTTTGCGGCCTTGATGCGGCGCAGGCCTCCAAGCTTTTGGAGCGCCTTGGCCGTGCGGGCGTTTTCGCCGTCAACGCCAAGGGTGTGTGCAAAGTCGCCTGCTACGGCGGACTGCGCAGGGGAGTGCTTGGCTATACCCGGATGGGGCGCGCCTACCTGACCCTTGAAGAAGAGGGCGATCGCGCGTATTTGCCCGACGATCTCTACGATCTGCTGCCCGGCGACGTGGTCTGGGTCGACGGAGTTGACCGCTTCGTGCTGCTTGCGTGCCGAGAAAAGCGCACCTGGGTGTGCAGCTGCAGCCGCGGCGGCCGCAGGCGCGCCACGGCGGCGCATCCTCTGGGCTCGAACGTGCCGACGATCGACATCATCGGCAACCGAAAGGTGTTTGAGGGCGAGCTCGAGGAGGGCGATCTCGTCGAGCTTGAGCTCACGCCCGAGTGCATGGCGCCCACCAATGACCCGTATATGCCCCTAAAGGGAAAGTTGACGAACGTGCTCGGCACGAGCGACGACGCCCGCGCTCAGATTCTTGCTACGTCCGCGCGCTTTGAAGTGCCCTATGAGTTTTCGCCGCAAACGCTCTCCGAAGCGCAGGCGCTGCCCGAGACCGTCGATACGGATGGCGAGATCGCCTCGCGCGTTGATCTGCGCGACATCGGTTTTGTCACCATCGACGGCGAGGACGCCAAGGACTTTGACGACGCCGTCTGGTGCCGTCGCAATCTCGACGGCTCGTGGCGCCTTCTGGTTGCCATTGCCGACGTAAGCCACTACGTCACGCCAGGAAGCGCTCTTGACAAGGACGCGCAGCAGCGCTCGACGAGCGTGTACTTTCCGGGCTTTGTGATTCCGATGCTGCCCGAGAAGTTGAGCAACGGTTTGTGTTCGCTTAACCCGGGCGTCGACCGCTGCACCATGGTCTGCGACATGATCGTGGGCACCGACGGCCTCGTGAGCGCCTATCAGTTTTATCCCGCGCTCATTCATTCGAAGGCGCGCCTGACCTACACCTGCGTTTGGAATGCGCTTCAGGGCGACGCCGACGAGCTCTCAAAGAGAGGCGGCGTTTTAAGCGACATCAGCGAGCTCTATGCGCTCTACAAGGCCTTTGCCGCCGCTCGGAAGGCGCGCCACGCGATCAACTTCGAGACGCGCGAGATGCAGATCGTTTTAAGCGAAGACCGCAACCGCGCCGAGGCGATCATGCCGCGCGAGCACAACGATGCGCACCGCCTGATCGAAGAGTGCATGCTCGCGGCCAACACGTGCGCGGCCGACTTTCTGCTGCGCCACAAGACCGTGTGCCTCATGCGCGTGCACGACAAGCCCTCGGCAGAAAAGCTCCTCAGTACGCGCGCCGTGCTCGCGTCCTGGCGGCTCACGCTGGGCGGAGGCGACTCGCCCACGGCAAGCGACTATGAAAAAGTGCTTGCGGCGGTCACGGGCAAGTCCTACGCGGGACGCATTCAGGAGGTGCTGCTGCGCAGCATGCAGCAGGCGCAGTACAGCCCCGACAACATCGGGCACTACGGCCTCAACTATCCGGCCTACACGCACTTCACCTCGCCCATTCGCCGCTATCCCGATCTGCTCGTGCATCGCACGATCCGCTCGATTCTTTTAAAGAAGAAGTACCAGCCCGAGATCTTCGTCGACGACGCGGCCGCGCGCGAAAGCCGCACGGGCCAGCAGATGATCGAGGCGCAGAAGAAGGCTGATCAGGCCCGCGGCGCCAAGGCCCCGCGCAAGGGCTCGTCCCTTGAGCTCTGGCGTCGCCTCGGCATCATCTGTTCGGCTGCCGAGCGGCGCGCTGAAAATGCCGCGCATGACATTGAAGCCTGGTACAAGGCGTGCTATATCGCGCGGTATATCGGAAAGGACTTCAAGGCCGTCATCACGGGCGTGATTCCCTCGGGGGTCTTCGTAACCCTGACGAACCTCTACGTCGACGGCTTCGTGCACGTGAGCAAACTGGGCCACGAGTTCTACGTCTACGATGAGCAGAAGAGCTCCTTCATCGGCGAGGACACGGGGCGCACCTTCCGCGTGGGCGGCGAGCTCAAGGTGACGGTGGTCGATGTCGACGTCGAGGCGCGCAAGGTCGACTTCCGCTGCGTCTAGAAACCGATTCACAAGCAATACAAGCAATCAAACGAAACGAAAGGAACTTCAAGCGATGTCCAAACAAGTTGTGCTCGCAGGCTTTCATGCCGTCAATGCCCGGGCCAAGATCAAGCCCGAATCGATTCAGGTGGTCTACATCGACGCAGGCCGTCACGACAAGCGCATGCACCAGTGCCGCGAGCGGCTCGTTGCCGCAGGCGTCAAGGTGATGCAGGCCGATCAGCGCCGTCTCGACGGGCTGGCGCCCGACGTCCCGCACCAGGGCGTGGTGGCTCTGGCCGATGAGCTCAAGCAGGCCTACGACTTCGACTGGCTCATGGACAACATCACCGAAAAGACGTTTCTGCTGGTGCTCGACGGCGTCACCGATCCGCGCAACTTCGGCGCCTGTCTGCGCGTAGCCGACGCCGCGGGCGTGCAGGCCGTGGTGGTGCCGCGCGACCGGTCCGCGTCGTTTTCCCCTGCTGCAGCCAAGGCCGCCGCAGGCGCCTGGGAGACCGTGCCGGTGGTGCAGGTCACGAACCTCGCTTCGAGCCTCATGGAATTGCGCGACGCGGGCGTGCTCGTGATCGGCACGGCGGGCGAAGCCGAGCAGACGATCTACGACATCGATCAGAAGCGCCCCGTGGCCTGGGTGCTCGGCGCCGAGGGCGAAGGCCTGCGGCAGCTCACCCGCAAGCGCTGCGACGTGCTTGCCAAGATCCCGATGTTCGGCGCCGTCGACAGTCTCAACGTGTCGGTCGCTAGCGGCGTGTGCCTTTTTGAAACGGTGCGCCAGCGCGTGGCCGCCGGCAAGTAACCGGGACTCCAGCTCAAGAGCCATCGAAGGGCCATAGAAAAAGCGCGTCGATTCCTTTGAAAAATCGGCGCGCTTTTTATTGGCCCTGAAGGATCCGCCGTAAAAAGACAGGAACGGATCTTTCAAATGCGACGGTGCTTCTACTTCCAGAAAACGAACACCACGGCCAGCACGAGGCAGACGAAGGCCGCGAAGTGGTTCCAAGCGAAGTTGTTGTGAAACACCAGAATCGAGAACATCGTAAAGACCGTGAGCGTCACGCACTCCTGAATGATCTTGAGCTGCACGAGCGTGAAGGGGCCGCCGTTGCCGACGTAGCCGATGCGGTTGGCGGGCACCATGAAGCTGTACTCCAGAAGCGCAATCGCCCAGGAAAAGAGCACGACCATGTAGATGGGCCATGCACTGAAGTTGATGCCGCGCATCGTCTGCAGCTTCAGGTGCAGGTACCAGGCGCAGGTCATGAAGATGTTGGAGATGCAAAGGAGTCCAACGGTCGTCAGTCCCTTTCCGAACATGAGCTCAAATCCTCTGAAGAAAAAAGCGGCCTCCCATAGGCCTTTTTAAGCGTTTGGTGCGTGCCTCGGAGTATGCCTGGCGCTTCAGTCGTCGAGCGCAGGATCCGAGGGCTTGGACAGGCGCATGATTCTACGCGCAAAGTCCTGAAGCGAAAGAAAAAATATGCGCGAGGCGCTTTGTGAGGGGATCCCTCGGTCAAAGCGCCTCGCGCAGCATCGGCAATCACAAGAGCCAAAGGGCGACCTTAGCCTAGTGCTCGGACTTGATGCCCGCGCCGCACATCGGCATCAGCACGTCGGGCGTGGGCCCGTAGAGCTCGCAGTAGTGCTCGTAGGCGGCAAGGTTGGCCGCGGTGGTGTGCTCGCAGAAGATGCCGCGGCGGGCGATGCGGGCGCGGCACGCGAGGATCTTGTCCTCGGGGGCGGTCACGACCTTGATGTTGTGGCGCTTGATCATGGCCATGATCTCGCGGCCGCGCATGGGCTTGCCGATGGCGATGCCTTCGGCGATCGTGGGCTTTACCTCGATCTCGGCCGGGTGATCAAGGCCCTGCTCAACGGCCTGATAGAACGGGTCGCAGTTTTCGCCCTGAATGGCGATGACGTTCGGGAACGACTTGATCGCGCCGCTGCGCTCGAGGTGCTCAAGCGCCTTGACGGTGCCCAGAAACAGCGTGCCGTTTCCAAGCGGCACGAGGATGTTGGCGGGAATGCGGCCCAGCTGCTCGAGCGTTTCGTAGATGTAGGCCTTCATGCCCTCGTAGAAGTACGGGTTGTAGACGTGGTTGGCGTAGTAGGCGCCGTTCTTGAAGACCTGCTCGCGGCAGACGTCGGCACAGTGGTCGCGCGAGCCCTCGATGACGTGCACCTTGGCGCCGTGCGCTTCGATCATCGTGATCTTCTTGGGGCTCGTGCCTTCGGGAACGTAGATGTCGCAGGCAATCCCGGCGCGGGCGCAGTAGGCTGCAACCGCATTGCCGCCGTTGCCGCTTGAGTCCTGCACGCAGCTCTTGACGCCGATGGCGGCCATGTGCGAGACGAGCGTGGCCGCACCGCGGTCCTTGAAGGAGAGCGTGGGCATGAAGTAGTCCATCTTGAAGAGCACGCCCGGCTCGAACTCGATGATCGGGGTCATGCCTTCGCCCATGGTGACGCCGCGCCAGGCTTCGCCGTCGATCGCCATGAACTTGCGGTAGCGGAAGATGCTCCAGCAGCTGCGGTCGATGAGCGCCGGATCCCAGTCGGGCGCCTCATAGTCAAGCTCAAAGAGCCCGCCGCACTCGCAGCAGGCGCTCATCGTTCCGGCATCGACCTTCTTGCCGCAGGATGTGCAGATGTATTGCATGTGAACTACTCCTTGTAGTCGGGGACTTCGGCGACGGCCTCGATTTCCACGAGGCAGCCGAAATGAAGATTGGAGGTGGAGACGACGCGTGCGGGGCGATGGTCGCCAAAGAACTCGGCGTAGACCTCGTTGATCGGGCCCCAGTACTTCACCTCGGGCGTGTAGACGTGACAGGAGACGACGTCGTTGCGGCTGCAGCCCGCGGCCTGAAGCACGCGGTCGACGTTGGCAAGCGCCTGTCGGGCATGGTCGCGGATGTCGCCCTGGCAGACTTCGCGCGTGTCGGGATCAAGCGACAACTGCCCCGAGACGTAGAGCATGCCGCGGCTGATGATGCCGGCCGAGTAGTGGCCTTTGTTTTCGCCCTTGAAGGCGGGATTGACGATCTTCATGTCTGGCGATTTCCTTCAAAAAAAGAAACGGCGGCTTGCAGCCTTCCGAAGCTTTTCTTCTCGTGAGCCATACCGCCCGGAGAGGGCGGCGGGAACATGAAGAGCCGGCTGCGGCCGCAGGGGAAGGCGGCGACGCTGTCGGTACCGCATAGTAGCAAAGTTGCCGGAGGGCTCTTGAGAAGTGACTGATTGGGAACCCGCGGCGCACGAAAGGGGGTGAGTCGTGCGATACAAACTTTTTGCGGCAAATCGCGGCTGAAACAGAGGACGATCGTCTCGGTTTGTTACAATTCACAGTTGGATTATCGGCTCTTCGGACGCGCTCTCCGTGTCCGAGGCGTTTTATTTTTTGCGAATCATTTTTGTATGAGTCCGAGACTAAGGCTTGAGCACATCACCAAGGCCTACCCGGGAATCGTCGCCAACAACGACATCTCGCTTGATGTCGCCCCCGGCGAGGTGCTGGCGATTCTGGGCGAAAACGGCGCCGGCAAGTCCACGTTGATGAAGATCATCTTCGGCTCCGTGAAGCCCGACCGCGGCACGATCGAATTTGACGGCCGCGCGGTGCAGGTGACGAGTCCATCGGTGGCGCGCGAGCTCGGCATTGCGATGGTGCATCAGCACTTCGCCCTTTTTGAAACGCTCACCGTCGCGCAAAACGTCATTCTGGGGCTCTCGGGCTCGATGCCGCTTGAGGCCGCCTCGCGGCGCATCGCCGAGCTCGGCGAGCGCTACGGCATTCCGGTCGATCCCGAGGCGTACGTGGCAGACCTCGCCATGGGCGAGCGGCAGCGCGTGGAGATCATCCGCGCGCTCATGACCGAGCCCAAGCTCCTCATCCTTGACGAGCCTACCTCGGTGCTGACGCCGCAGGCCGTGCAGCGCCTTTTCAAGACGCTCAAAAAACTTGCCTCCGAAGGCGTCTCGATCGTCTTCATCTCGCACAAGCTCGACGAAATCCGCGAGCTTGCCGACCGCTGCACGGTGTTGAGAGCCGGCACGGTGGTCGACACCGTCGTGCCGAGCGAAAAGACCGAAGAAGAACTGGCGCGCCTCATGATCGGCGCGGAACCCCCGAAGCTTGAGCAGCGCGCGGGCAACCCCGGCGAACCGGCTCTGGAGCTTTTGGGCGTTGGCCTCTCCGGCGGCCACCATGTGACGGGGCTTTCGAACATCCGCCTTTCGGTGCGCGCGGGCGAAATCGTGGGCATTGCAGGCATCAGCGGCAACGGCCAGTCGCGACTTTTGGGCGTGTGCATGGGCGAACTTCCGGTCGAGCAGGGAACGGTGAAGATCTTCGGCGAAGTTGTCAACGACCTTGATCCCGCAGAGCGCCGCGCGCGTGGCCTGCGCTACGTGCCCGAGCAACGACTCGGCCACGGCTCGGTGCCAGAGTTTTCGCTTTTGACCAATACGCTTCTCACGGGCGACCATCTTCACAGCCGCGGCTTCATCAATCACGAGGCCGCACGGCGCTTTACCGAGGAGGTGATTGCCGACTTCGACGTCAAGACCTCGTCGGTCAACAAGGCCGCGCAGGCGCTCTCGGGCGGCAACCTGCAGAAGTTCATCGTCGGGCGCGAGATCCTTCAGAAGCCCCGCATTCTCATCGTCGATCAGCCCACCTGGGGCGTCGACGTCGGTGCGGCCACCGTCATTCGCAATGCGCTTTTGAAGCTCAGAGGCGAGGGAGCGGCCATCGTCGTCGTGAGCGAGGAAATCGACGAGCTCTTTGAAATCAGCGACTGCATTGCCGTGATGTACCGCGGCACCATGTCGCCCGCCGTCCCTGTGCAGTCGCTCACGATGGAGGAGCTCGGCCGCTGGATGGCCGGACTCTGGACGGGCAGCCCCTTCAAACATCAGGCTCGGGAGGCCGATTGACATGCAGTTTCCGATTCGTCTGACCGCCCGGCAGGAACCCGGCCTCATGCGCTGGCTCTCGCCTGTGGCGGCGATCGTGCTCACGATCATTGCCGGGGCGATTCTCTTTGCCTGTCTGGGCAAAAACCCCTTCACAGGGCTTTACGTCTTTCTGGTGGCGCCGCTTGAGACGCTCCGAGGCTGGGCCGAGGTGGGCGTCAAGATGACGCCGCTTCTCTTGTGCGCCGTGGGCCTTGTGGTCTGCTACCGCGCCAACATCTGGAACATCGGCGCCGAAGGTCAGTTCCTGATGGGCGCCATCGCCGGCGGCTGGGCTGCGCTGCAGTGCCCGCCCGACATCGGCAACTGGTATTTCGTGGTTGCCCTCGTTGCAGGCATCGCGGGCGGCGCTCTGTGGGCGGCCGTCACGGCGCTTTTGAAGGACCGCTTTCACGCAAACGAGATTTTGGTCTCCCTGATGCTCGTCTACGTGGCGCAGTTCTTTCTAGCCTACTGCGTGCAGGGCCCGCTGCAGGATCCCGACGGTCTGGGCTTTCCGCAGTCGCCGCTTTTTGCCGCGGCCGCAAGCATTCCCAATCTGCTGCCCGGCACGCGTCTGCACATTGGTCTTGTCTTTGCGCTCGTTGCGGCCGTGGCCGTTGAGCTCATGATGGCGCGCATGTTCATCGGCCTGCAGTTCAAGGTCTCGGGCATTGCGCCTCTGGCGGCCAAGTACGCGGGCTTTCGTCCGCGCAGGCTCCTGTGGATTGCGATGTTGATCTCAGGTGGCCTTGCGGGCCTTGCGGGCGTGTGTGAAGTCACCGGTCCCGTCGGACAGCTGACGCTCAACATCAGCCCGGGCTACGGCTTTGCCGCCATCATCGTCGCCTTCGTCGGACGTTTGTCGCCTGCGGGCTGCATTCCGGCCGCCTTCGTCATGGCGCTCTTCTACCTTGGCGGCGAGCTCGGACAGAGCCGCCTCGGACTGCCCTCGTCGGTGACGGGCGTCTATCAGGGGCTGCTCCTCTTTTTCCTTCTTGTCTGCGACGCCTTTATCTATTTCAAGCCGGTCTGGGTCGGATTCTCGGATCGTTCGGGAGAAGCGCAATGAGTGTCATTGCTAGTGTGATTGCCGCAACGTTAAACGCCGGCACGCCGCTGCTCATCGCAGCCATCGGCATCTTGATTCATGAAAAAAGCGGCGTCTTGAACCTCGGCATTGAGGGCCTGATGCTCGTGGGCGCCGTGGCGGGGTTCGGTACGACCTATGCCACGGGAAGCTTCGCATTGGGCTTTGCCGTGGGCGCTCTGGCGGGCCTCGCGCTTGCCGCGCTTTTTGGCTTCTTTACGCTCGGGCTCTACGCCAATCAGTATGCGGCAGGTCTCGCCTTGGCGCTTTTCGGCACCGGCTTTTCGGCCTTCGTGGGCCAGAGCCTGCAGGGCAAAGCGCTGCCCGCCCGTGCTCCCGAAGGCATTCCGGGGCTTGAAAACATTCCCTTTGTGGGCGAGGCGTTTTTCTCGTCGCACTTGTTTGTCTATCTTGCGCTTGCGGGCCTGGCGTTGGTCGGGTGGTTTCTTTACCGCAGCCGCTGGGGCCTCGTCGTGCGCGCCGTGGGCGAGTCGCCCAAGGCCGCCTATGCGCTGGGCTACAACGTGCGGCTCATTCGCTTTTGTGCCGTGCTCTTTGGCGGCCTGATGTCGGGCTTGGCGGGCGCATATCTCTCGCTTGTCTACACGCCCCTGTGGGCCGAGGGCATGACGGCCGGACGCGGCTGGATTGCTCTGGCGCTTGTCACCTTTGCCACCTGGCGGCCGCTTCGCGTGGTGCTCGGGGCCTATCTCTTTGGCGGCGTCACGATGCTGCAGTTCAACATGCAGGCCGTCGGCATTGAGATTCCCTCGCAGATCATGTCGATGACGCCTTATCTTGCGACAATACTCGTGCTGGTGTTGATCAGCCGCAACCCCAAGTGGATTGCCATGAACGTTCCCGCAAGCCTCGGGAAGACGTTCAATCCCGGCAACTGACGTTGTTTTTGTAGAATTTTCAAAACCATTTCCCTTTCTTTCGAGGACATACGCCATGATGAAGAAACTTGCTCTTGCGCTTGCCGCCGCTTCCTGCGTCGCGCTCACCGGGTGCGGGGACGAAGCCAAGACCAACGCCGGCGCTCCCGCCGCCGACCAGAAGAAGGCCGCCGCGGCCGCGCCCCAGGACAAGGCCGACGCCGGCGTCCTGAAGGCCGCCTGGGTGTATCCGAGCCCGCGCGCTGACGAAGGCTGGAGCAAACAGCACGATGAAGCCCGCGAGATCGTTCAGAAGAAGTTCGGCAACAAGATCCAGACGCAGTACGTCGAAAACGTCACGACCGTGGCCGATGCCGAGCGCGTGATCCGCGATCTCGCCAGCCAGGGCAACAAGATCATCTTCGCCACGAGCTTCGAGTACATGAATCCGGGCCTGAAGGTCGCCCGCGAATTCCCCGACGTGAAGTTCGAGCACGCCACGGGCTACAAGACGGCCGACAACTTCAACTACTACAACGCGCGCTTTTATCAGGCGCGCTACCTCGCGGGCAAGCTCGCGGGCGCCATGACGAAGAACGGCAAGCTCGGCTACGTCGCGGCCGTGCCGATTCCCGAGGTTCTGCAGGGCATCAACGCCTATACGCTGGGCGCCCAGTCGGTCAACCCCAACATCGAAGTGCGCGTCGTCTGGACCAACACCTGGTATGACCCGGGCAAGGAAGCCGACGCCACCAAGACCCTCATCGGCCAGAACTGCGACGTGATCTCGCACCACACCAATTCGCAGGCCGTGGCATCGACCGCCGAAGCCGAAAAGGTCAAGGTGATCAGCTATCACTCCGCGATGAAGAAGGCTGCTCCCACGCAGTTGATCGGCGCCGTGACGCACCACTGGGACGAGTACTACGCCAAGCGCATCGAGGACGTTCTCAACAACCGTTGGAAGGTTGAGCCCGTCTGGGGCGGCGCCGAGCGCCACATGGTGCGCCTGTCGGCCATCACCGACCAGGCTCCGGCTGACGTCGTCAAGGACATCAACGACGTCTACGCCAAGATGGAAAAGGGCGAGTTCAACGTCTTCACCGGCCCGATCGTCGACAATGAAGGCAAGACCGTCATCGCCGAAGGCCAGCAGGCCGACGATGCGCACCTCACCCGCATGAACTACTTCGTGAAGGGCGTGATCGGCAAGGTGCCCACGAGCAAGTAAGCGCTTATCGTGCTCCTGCTCTGGTGCAGTTCTTCAAGGACTGCACCAACCCCGAAACAAAAAAACTGCTCGATGCGTCTCATCAACGCCCGAGCAGTTTTTTTATCGCCGGATTTTTCTAAAAGCTACTTTTCCGAAGGCTTGACCGAAGCGGTCTTAGCCGCAGGCCGGCTCTTCTTCACGGGAGCCTTCTTGGCTTTCGGTGCAGATTTGGGCGCGGCCTTCTGCGTGGCTTTGGGCGCAGCCTTCGTTGCAGCCGGAGCATTCTCAGCCGTGCCGGCCGCAGGTGCGGGCTTGGCGCTCTTTTGCGGCTTTTGCGCCTCGGGCTTGGCCGGGGTGCTGCTCTTCATTACCGTCGTCTTTGCTTCAACGACAGGGGCGGCGGGCTCAGTCTTCGGAGCCTTCGCCGCAGGCTTTTCGGCTTTGAGAGCCACGAATTCGATATCAAGTCCCGATTCGCGCACGATGGCATTGAGTTCCTCGGCCGTCTTTGTCGTTGCAAAGCCAAGCGTCGAGGCATCTTCGTTTTGCACGAGCTCAAAGGCAAACGCATCCTGATCGTCGGGTGCGAGATCCATCAAAAGCGTCACGGCCTGCCCCTGGGGTGTATCAACGGCGGCGTCCCAGGCGTGGAAGTTTTCAGTGACTTCGTGCGCAAGGAAAATGCGCAGCTCTTCGACCAGGTCGTCGTAATCGGCCGAGGAGAGCGTGCGAACCCAGTTCGAAAGCGAACGGGTGCAGATTTCGCTCAAGAGCACCGTCACGGCGAGCAGGTGCTGGTAGGTCCCTTCGAGTTCGTCGTCGGTGATTTCGGCCGAGCGCGGCTCGCACAGCCGCACGAGAAGCTCGTCGGAGAGCTTTTCAAAGTGTTCGAGGTAGGCGTCGCGGATCACGATCACGGCGTCGCGCAGATCGCTGCTGCGGTGCATGCCGGCAACCAGTTTGTCGGGATCGTGCTTCCAGCCTTTCTTCAAAAAGGGCTTCAAGGCCTGCTTGAACGTTCGCTTCTTGAAGTCGAGAACTTCAAGAAGGCCGGCTTCATTGATGCGAAAGCGCGTGATTTTCTTTTTTGACACGTTGTTTTCTCCCCGAGGATCGTCGCGATGAATTGCAAAAAGAAGATCCTCCAAATGGATATCTTGACACAAACGAATTGAAAATTCCCGCAAAATCAATCGGCTATGCGCGCGCCGTACCGTCGGCGCCGACAGGATGGCATCGAAGCCATTGCCGCACGAATGTCGGTCATTCTCGCTTTAAGGGTTTACCCGTTGTTTGCAAAAAGAGAATTCAGTTTTTAGGGTAAAATCTAAATTCCGCTTTTTTCGGGCCCATAGCTCAGTCGGTTAGAGCAGGGGACTCATAATCCCTTGGTCGAAGGTTCAAGTCCTTCTGGGCCTACCATGCGGTTTCTCAAAGACGCGTTCGCCGTCGACTCAAAACTTCTTCAAGCACCGCGGCGTTCCGCCATTTCGCTTCGTTTCCCCTCATTACCCATTTTTGAGCGTGTGCCGGTTCAGGCGCAGACAATCCCAAATTTTGTTTTTGACGTTGGTGCGCTGCCGACAGAAGCGTGCGCAAAGCCCCCGCAGGCGCCCATCCGCCAAGGCCGGTATTTTCTAGGCTTTGCACGAATCCGCTAAAATCAACAAATTGGTTTTCTATTTTGAAACATCAAAGAGATGAGTGAGCAGCCTTCGTTTTCTCAATTTCCCCTGTCCCCGGCCATTCAGCAGGCCATCAGCGAGATGGGCTACGTTGTTCCCACGCCGATTCAGGTACAGGCTATTCCAGTCGTGCTCGCCGGGCAGGATGTGATGGGAGCTGCTCAGACGGGAACGGGAAAGACGGCCGGCTACGGACTTCCTGCGCTGCAGCGCGTGCTGCGCTGGGCCAATACGTCGATGTCGCCTGCGCGCCACCCGGTGCGCGTGCTGATTCTTGCGCCCACCCGCGAGCTCGCCGATCAGGTCAATGAGAATCTGGTGCGCTACGCTTCGAAGACCCCGCTTCGCGTGGGCGTCGTCTTCGGCGGCGTCGACATCAAGCCGCAGACCGAGATGCTGCGCCGCGGCGTCGAGGTGCTGACGGCTACGCCCGGACGCCTGCTCGACCACGTCGAAGGCCGCAGCGTCAACCTCTCGCAGGTTGAGATCGTCATTCTCGACGAAGCCGACCGCATGCTCGACATGGGCTTTTTGCCCGACATCTCACGCATTCTCAATCTCCTGCCCGCCAAGCGCCAGAACCTGATGTTCTCGGCCACGTTCTCGCCCGAGATCAAGAAGCTCGCGAAGAACTTCCTCAAGAACCCGGTGCTCGTTGAAGTCGCCCGCGAAAATGCCACGGCTGAAACCGTGAAGCAGGTCGTCTACCACGTGCATGATTCCGAGAAGACCGATGTCTTGATCGACATCCTCAAGACCTACGGGCCTGAGGGGATGCCGCTCAAGCAGGTGCTCGTCTTCGTGAACAGCAAGATCTGCTGCCGGCGACTCACCAACACGCTCAAGCGCGTGGGCATCGAAGCCGAAGCCATTCACGGCGATCGTACGCAGGAAGAACGACTTGTCGCCCTGCAGGACTTCAAGAGCGGCAAGTGCGAGGTGCTCGTTGCAACCGACGTTGCAGCCCGCGGTCTTGACATTGCGGAGCTCCCGGTCGTGATCAACTACGACGTGCCGTTTGGCGCCGAAGATTACGTGCACCGCATCGGCCGTACGGGCCGCGCGGGCGCCAAGGGTCTTGCGATCATGCTTTCGACCTCCGGCGACACGCGCCAGGTCTCGGCAATTGAAGAGCTCACCAAGCAGAAGTTCAAGCTTGAGGATCTCTCGCCGATTCCGCGTCATCAGCGCCGTCACGCCTCGGGCGATCGTGAAGACCGCGAGGAGCGCGACCGTCGTCGTCCGCGTCCGAACTGGCGCGACGATGATCATGAAGGCCGCGTGCGTCCGGACATCCCGCAGGCGCAGAAGGTGGTCTACGACCCGATCTTCGATACGCCCTACGACGCCAACAGCGCCGAGGTCAACGACCAGCCCGCTGCCGAGGAACCCGTCGTTCGCACGCCGACGACGACCAAGCCCGCCAAGAAGCAGCCGCGCGTTGCCGCGCTTTTGGGCGGTCTGCTGCGCAAGTAGGCGATCATCTTTCCAGGCGGCCGTAAGGCCGCTTGACGACAAAAGTGAACCCTGGCTTCGGCTGGGGTTTTCTTTACCTTACGCTTTTTTAGGTGTCTTTGATGAGCCTTTAGATTTTCAGGCTGTGGGAATTTCACTTTTTAAGAGTCTGTATAAGAACTGTTAAATTTCCTGCACGAGAGCTGCAAAGGCTTGCCGATGAAGGAAGCTTCAGAACATAGAAATCCTGTATTTAGTGAAATAAGAATCTATAAGAGAAACTTTAAGAGGTTGTCAGGAAGCGGCTATCTTTCTCTGAAATTGGCACAGGTCGTCTTGTGTGCTTGGGGTGGATTGCTGAGAACGCTGGGGGGAAAAAGAGTCGGTCAGGCGAGGGGGGATGTGGGCAGGGAGTTTGAGGATCCCAGAGCGCAAAAAAGAACTCCACCCGAAGCAATGCGCTGCAGATGGAGTTCCGGTCATCGGCCGCTTGAAGCGGGCGCGATGAAAGAATCAGTTTTTATTCCCTGACGCTCAGGATGCCTTGGCGGGCGTCTTGCGCGTGGTCGACTTGGCGGCAGCCTTTGTCGTCGTCTTTGCGGCTGCCTTCGTTGCCGGCTTTGCTGCGGTCTTGGCGACGGGTTTTGCCGCAGGCTTGGCCGCAGTCTTCGTGGCGGTCTTAGCTGCCGGTTTTGCAGCCGTCTTGGCAGGGGCCTTTGCCGCTGCCTTTGCAGTCGTCTTGGCAGGGGCCTTCGCCGCGGGCTTTGCGGCTTCCTTTACCGCCGGCTTTTCAGCCGCCTTGGCCGAAGCCTTTGCTGCCGTCTTGGCTGCAGGCTTTGCCGCCGCCTTCGCTGCAGGTTTGGCCGCGGTCTTTGCGGCAGGTGCGGGCTTCTCAGCCTTTTTGGCCGCCGTCTTGGCAGGTGCTTTGGCCTCGACCTTTGCTTCGGCCTTGGCTTCTACCTTGGGTTCGGTTTTAGGTTCTGCCTTTTTCGGCGCAGCCTTTGCAGTTGTCTTCGTGGTCGTCTTTGCCGCAGCCTTGGGAGCCGGCTTTGCAGCGGCCTTCGCTGCAGTCTTCGGAGCAGCCTTTTCGGCAGTTTCCGCGACAGGCCCCTTCACAGCGGGAGCTGCCTTGGCCTTTGCTTTGGCTGCAGCCTTGGGTGCTGCTTTTGGAGCGGCCTTGGGAGCAGCCTTCGTAGCGGCTTTGGGTGCTGCCTTGGGCGATGCCGCAGCGGGAGCGGGGGCCTGCACAGGCGCTTGCGCCGCGGGAGCGTCAATGAGTTTGGTGAGATCGGCGCTGCGATCAAGCATGTTCATGCTCGCGTCGAGCAGTTCCTTGAAGGCGCTCTGCTTGAAGGTGAGCGTGCCTTTCTTGAAATCATCTCCGAGCTCGCGGGTGATGGATTGCAGTCGTTCTGCGGCTTCACGAAATGAAGCGAGCGACAACCTTAAGGTTTCATCAGACATTGAATGAACTCCCATGACGAATGCAGGACAAACATGATGAGGACGTCAGACGGCCGGGTTTGAAAACCCAGATCCCGTAAAGGAGTTCACCCGCAGGACGGCCTGCGGAATGGCTGCGGATTCAGACTGACCGACTGTTTCGTTTCACACTAACTGTTTCTTATGCTGCAGTGCAGGCAAACCGCTCCCGGCGCTTGAGCGCTCCCGGGGCGTTCGGCCCGCGAACTAAAAAATCGTACAAGGACAAGAGCCGGCGACCGTCGCGGTCTTCGGTCTCCTGTCGGATGCTTAAGCGCAAACCATCACAGTGCGCACGCCTAAAGGGGCGCGGCTTTCTGCGGCCGCGCCCAAGGGCTGCGTATGTCTTCAACAATCATATCGAAACGGCCGACAAGAAAAAAGTTTCGAGGGACTACACAAAACAAAAAGTTTCTGTTAATATGCGAAGTCTCGTTTGAGACGAGACCCCTGGAAGGGTGGCAGAGTGGTCGAATGCGCCGGACTCGAAATCCGGTATACGGTTATACCGTATCGTGGGTTCAAATCCCACCCCTTCCGCCAGGAAGTTCGTTTCAATCGGGAAAATTTCCCGATGATGATTGTCGATGGGAACGTGTGCGCCAGTAGCTCAGTTGGATAGAGTACCTGGCTACGAACCAGGGGGTCGCGGGTTCGAATCCTACCTGGCGCACCACTTACCTTCAGACAGCCGTTGATCGGATCAGCAAAAGCCCGGACGCGAAAGCTCTGGGTTTTTTGTTATCTGCCTGCAGCAAAAGGGCGGGGCGGGAACGGCGCACGGTTTTTCCGGCTGCCGTTTTGCTGTAAGATTTCCCGCTAAAAGGGCCGTGCGGCACATCGACCGCACGAATTCGCCCCGTTTCTGCAGAACATCCCGAGCGCCGGGCGCACCTTGACCCAAGTGAAATATTCGGCAACTCCCGTTGCCGGCGGTGCGCGACGAGGAAAGTTGCATTTCCGCTCATCTGATTTCCGGCCCAAGCGTCTGCTTTATCTGTTGGTTAATCTCTGCACGAAGGCGTACCGGCGGCTGCCGCGGCGAAGACCTTGCGTTGTCTTTTGCCCAAGCCCGGTGAATTTCGTGCGGCTTCTTCTTTTTCGAACACTGTGTCTGACACGCTCCAACCGGACAGCATGATTGAGGCTGCTCTCTTGTCGAGTCCGCAGCCGCTCAAGCTTGAGGCCCTCGTGCGCCTTTTCGGCGGAACGATGAAGAAGTCCCAGGTGCAGGAACAGCTCGCGCGCCTGCAGGCGGCCTGGCAAACCCGCGGACTGCGGCTTGTGGAAACGGTCGACGGCTGGCGCTTTCAGTGCGTCTCCGACGTGGCGCAGGCGCTGATGCGCATCAGCGGCCAGAAGCCGCCGAAATACTCGCGTGCAGTGTTGGAGACCCTGGCGATCATCGCCTACCGGCAGCCCGCCACGCGCGGCGATATTGAAGAAATCCGCGGCGTGGCAGTGAACGCCAACGTGATGCGTCAGCTCGAGGAGCGCGGCTGGATTGAAGTCGTGGGCCATCGCGAAACGCCCGGTCGCCCGAGCCTTTTTGCCACGACAAAGCAGTTTTTGACCGACTTGGGGCTGAAGTCGCTCTCGGACCTCCCGCCGCTTGCGGGTACCGAGCCGCAGTATCAGGAGTTTGAGCTTGATCTGCCTGATCCTCGCGAGCCTGATGCTGCCGACGACAGGAACAAGGCTGGCGAGACGCCCGTGGGCGGCAACGTGTTGTTTGCAGCCGAGCCCGAGCTGGCGCTCAAAGACTCGACCGAAGCGTCGAGCGCTGAACCGGCTCCCGCTGAGCCGATCCCTGAAGAGCCCTCTGCGGAGCCCTCCGAACCGGCTCCCGAAGAGATTGCTGACGAAGCTGACGGCATGAACGAAGAGGCGGACGGCCATGACGAAGCGGCCGTGATTGAGGCGGACGAACCGCAGGACGCCCAGAACAATTCCCCGGTCCCGAGCACTGAGCTCAAGGAGACCGACAAGAGTAAGGAATAGCGCACATTGATGGCGCTTCCTTGGCAAGATAAAAATTTTTGGACTGCTCTGATGACTGAAAACGAGAATAACGATCAACGATCAGTACAGACTCCCGTTGAGGAGACGACGGCCGCGCCGCGGCTGCGCATCCGTTATCCCATGCGCCGCCGTACGAGAAACAAGGCGCAGGCCGAAGACGGTGCGGCAGCGGGCGTCGAGGCTCCCAAGGCCCCCGCGGCGGCAGAAGGCGATGAGCCGACGCCGAAGAAGACCGTGCGCCGCCGCGCGCCCCGCAAGACCGAAGCCGAGGCTGCCGCGCCCGCCGTTGAAGCGGCTGCCGAAAACGACGTCTCCCAGAATTCTTCCGACGCTCCGGCTGAAGCTTCTGCCGAAACGTCCGCACGAAAGCCGCGCGTGCTGCACGGCCCGCGCATGCGGCGCACGAAGCTGCGTGCGCGCACCGATGAACAGACTACTGCTGAAAGCGCGCCGATGATGCAGGGCGAGAGCCCCGAGGCGCAGGCAACCGAGTCGGCTGAAGCCGGCGCCGATGCGGGCTATGTGAAGAAGCTCCGCCGCGCCAAGACTCTCAAGCCCCTTCGCCGCAGCCGCGTGCATGAGCAAAGAAATGCGGGGGCTGACGCTGATGCTCTCTCCGACGAGGAGCGCTTCGGGCGCTTCGAGCGCAAGGGCGAGGCAGAAGAGGCCGAGTTTGACGCATCGGACGGCAAGCCCGCACGCGCCCCGCGCGGCAGAAAGCCCGGGCGCAACCTTCGCGCGGCGCCCCAGATGCGAGGCGCCCGGCGCAACCGCAACGTCGAGGACGACGACGGGTTCGTGCCCGATCAGGGCGAAGTCGAAAGCTCGGTCTTTGCGCCGCAGCTCTTTGACGCCAAGGTCCTTGCCCGTGGCCGCGCCGCAAAGAAAAAGGAACTTGTAAGCCAAAGCGAGAAGCTCCACAAGGTTTTGGCCGACCTCGGTCTCGGCAGCCGCCGCGACATGGAGCAGCTCATTCTCGAAGGGCGCATTTCGGTCAACTCCGAACCCGCCCACCTCGGGCAGCGCATCATGCCGGGCGACATCATCCGCATGAACGGCCGCGTCGTGAAGCGAATGCCCGCCTCGGCCAAGCCCAAGGTGCCGCGCGTTCTGGTCTACCACAAGCCCGCGGGCGAAATCGTGAGCATGAGCGATCCGCAGCGCCGTCCCACCGTCTTTGAGCATCTGCCGAAGATTTCGGGCGCCCGATGGATTGCCGTGGGGCGCCTAGACTTCAATACCGAGGGGCTGCTTCTCTTTACGACGAGTGGGGAGCTCGCCAACCGCTTGATGCACCCGCGCTACCAGATTGAGCGCGAGTACGCCGTGCGTGCCGCGGGGACTCTCACCGACGAAGGCCGCCGTGCACTGTTGGACGGCGTGATGCTCGAAGACGGCCCGGCCGCCTTCTCGATGCTTGAGGAAAAGGGCGGCGACAATCTCAACAAGTGGTACCTCGTGCGCATCAGCGAAGGCAGAAACCGCGAGGTGCGCCGCATGTTTGCGGCCGTGGGCCTCACGGTGAGTCGCCTGATCCGCGTGCGCTATGGCGCCGTGCATCTGCCCGCTGACCTGCCGCGCGGCGGCAAGCGCGAGCTGCAGCCCGAGTGGGTGCAGGCCTGGATTTCGGATCTCAAGGCCCGCGACGAAGCCCGTACGCCCGCCCACAAGAAGCCCCAGGCGCAGGCCGCGGGCAAGAAGGGCGTCAAGGGTGCAAAGGGCATGAAGGGCGGTAAGAGCTCGGCCCAAAAGAGCGCTTGGCAGCCTGATCCGTTGACGAGCACCGTCAACTACATCGCTAGCGGCAAGCTTGGCGCCATCACCCGCAGCTACGGCAGAACGCTTGCAGCGTCCGATCCGTATGCGATCGAGCCCATGCGCCAGAGCGCGGGCAACCGCCGCAAGACCTACGGCAGAGGGCGCTAAAAGCACCTCAACGTCGTCCGTAAGCGACCCATGCGCCCTCCGGCGTCGATGATCGACCGACGGGGGGCGCAAAAAGCGTGGCAAGAGCGTCAAAAAAACAGATTTTTCTGTTGAATTTCAATGGATACGCCCGTATAATGCCGCGCAACCGACGCGGATTTCTCATCAGCGCCCGGCAGGGTTTTGTGTTCCTTGAAAAAGGAAGACGCGCCCGAAGCCGTGTTCTAGATGCCGTGTCGCCTCACTAAACCCTGTGGCAGCGGTCTTGCCGTCGGCAGTCAATGCACGGGGTGCCCCTCACCGAAGGGGCGTAGGGATGGGCAGTTGTGCCCATTTTTTTTTGTTTGATTGCATCTTCGATTGAATGCCCAGAAGCACTTCTGAAATTATTGAACTCGTCGAAGCCACGGTCGAGGGACTCGGCTACGAATTCGTTGAATTCGAGCGCCTTCCCCGCGGGCTGATGCGCGTGACGATCGACCGCCCGGGCGAGGGCGTCACGGTCGACGACTGTGAAATCGTCAGCGATCAGGTGACGCATCTCTTTACGGTGGAAAACGTCGACTACGAGCGCCTTGAGGTCGCAAGTCCCGGCGTTGAGCGCCCGCTCAAGCGCGTGCGCGACTGGCGCCGCTTCATCGGCTCGCCCGCTCACGTCGAGCTCTATGAGCCGATGCACGCCGAGGGCTTCCCCGAGGCGGGCCGCCGCAAGCTCGACGGCCGCATCCTTGCCGTCGAAGGCGAGGAAGGCGCCGAAGTGATCGTCTTTTCTTTCGAAGATGTCGACGTGGCGCGCACTCCCAGCGAGGCCGCCCGCGCCCGCAACCGTGCCGCAAAGGTCAAGAAGACCCAGGCCGAACCCATTGTTGTCTCGTTCGCATTCCACGATGTCGACCGGGCCAATCTGATTGCTCAATTGGACTTTAGAGGAAAACAGAAATGAGCCGCGAAATGCTCGATATGGTCGATGTACTCGCCAATGAAAAAAGTGTTGAGAAGTCTGCCGTCTTCAACGTGCTGGAAACGGCTCTGGCTAGCGCCGTCAAGAAGGCGCAGTTCCCGGGCGAGGACGCTAACGTCGTGGTGCATGTCGATCAGAACACCGGCGAGTGGCAGGCAATGCGCCGCTGGCTCGTGGTGAGCGACGACGCGGGCCTGCAGCAGCCCGACCGCGAGGAGATGTACTCGGACATCTGCGACGAGTACCCCGACATCCAGGTGGGCGATTACATCGAAAAGCCCATTGAAAACATCAACACGAGCGGCCGCCGCTTTGCCCAGGACGCCAAGCAGGTGATCCTGCAGCGCCTGCGCGACGCCGAACGCGAACAGATTCTGAAGGAATTCCTCGCCCGCGACGAGAAGATCGTCTCGGGGCAGGTCAAGCGCGTCGACAAGGAAGGCGCCGTGATCGAAATCGGCCGCCTCGAAGCGCGCCTGCCGCGCTCGGAAATGATTCCGCGCGAAAATCTTCGCAACACCGACCGCGTGCGCGCCTATGTGCTTCGCGTCGACGAGACCAACAAGGGCCGTCAGGTGATCCTCTCGCGCGCCTGCCCCGAGTTCCTCAAGAAGCTCTTTGAGCTCGAGGTGCCCGAGATTGAAGAAGGCGTGGTCGAGATCAAGGCCGCGGCCCGCGATCCGGGTTCGCGCGCCAAGATCGCCGTGGTGAGCCGCGACAAGCGCGTTGAACCCGTGGGCACCTGCATCGGCATCCGCGGCTCGCGTGTGACGGCCGTCACGAACGAACTCGCGGGCGAACGCATCGACGTCGTGCGCTGGGACGAAAACCCCGTGCAGTACATTGTCGAGGCTCTGAAGCCCGCCAAGGTGAGCAAGGTCTTTGCCGACGAAGAAGCCCACTCGATGGACGTCACCGTTGATGAGGAAAACCTCGCGATCGCCATCGGCCGCGCCGGCCAGAACGTGCGTCTCGCGAGCGAACTCACCGGCTGGCAGATCAACATCATGACCGCCGAAGAAGCCGACAAGAAGCAGCAGGAGGAAGTGCGCGAGGCCTGCGAGGAATTCATGCGTGAGCTCAACATGGACGAGGAATCGGCCCGTGCGCTCATTGAAGCGGGCATCTACACGCTTGAAGAACTCGCCTACGTGCCCGAGCAGGAAATCATCGACCTCGGCGTCTTCGACGAGAGCACCGTTGCGGATCTGCGCGACCGCGCCCGCCGTGCGCTTCTGAGCCAGGCTCTCAAGCGTGAGGAGAACCTGCGTCAGGCCGACCAGAGCCTTCTCGAACTTGACGGCGTCGACACCGACCTTGCCGCCAAGCTCGTGAGCGAAGGCGTCAAGACCGCCGATGAATTGGCCGACCTCGACGTCGAGGAACTGATGCAAAAGAGCGGCGTTGATGAGGACCGCGCCAAGGCGCTCATCATGGCCGCCCGCGCCCGCTGGAACGACCAGCAATAAGTAAGCTCGAAGTCTTTTCGCAAGGCTTCCGTTTGAACAATCAGCATATTTGAGCCGGCTGCGCAAAGCCGGACGCGCCCAGAAGTGGTTCGACGCACTCTCACCCCAACAAGCGAGAGACGTCGACCGAAAAGCTTCAAGCGCATCCGAGGCGGCCGACGGGAGATACAGGAAAACATGGCAAGCAATACGGTTCGCGAATTTGCCCTCGAGCTTCAGGTTTCCGCCGATACGCTGCTGTCGCAGCTGCAGAATGCGGGCGTGAATGTAGCCAACGAAGGCGATGAAATCAGCGACGCCGACAAGGCGAAGCTCCTGGAGAGCCTGCGCCACGCCCGCGTGCAGGACAAGCCGCGCAAGATCATGGTCACGCGCCGCGAGACTTCCACGATCCGTCAGAACGACGGCCAGGGTGGTGCGCGCACGATTGAAGTTGAAGTGCGCCGCCGCCGCGTCTTCGTGAAGAAGCCCGCGACGGGTACGGGTGCCGCGTCGACCGCCGCCGACGCGCGTGCGGCCCAGATCGCCGCAGCCCGCGCCCAGCTTGAGGCCGAGGCCCGCGCCGAGGTCGAGCGCAAGGCGCGCGAGGAGGCCGAACGCAAGGCTGCTGAAGAGGCCCAGAAGAAGGCCGCTGAAGAAGAGGCCGCGCGTCAGGCCGCCGAAGAGGCGCGTCTGAAGGCCGAGGCTGAAGAAGCCGCCCGTCGCCGCGAGGAAGAGGCCCGCATTGAGGCCGAGAAGGCTGCTGAAGCCGCCAAGCGGAAGGCTGCCGAAGAGTCGGCTGCGGCCGAAGAGGCCCGGAAGGCCGCGGCCGAAGCTGCTGAAGCCGAGAAGGCCAAGAAGGCTGAAGAAGCCCAGAAGGCCAAGGCCGAGGAAGAAGCCCGCAAGAAGGCTGAAGCCGAACGCAAGACTGCCGAAGAAGCCGCCGAGCGCGCTGCCGAACAGGAGCGCCGCGAGGAAGCTCGCCGCAAGGCCCAGCAGGAGGCCGAGGCGATTCGCGCCATGCTCGCCAAGCCCAAGACCGTTTTGAAGGCCAAGATCGACCGCGGTGACAAGAATGACCGCCGCGACGAGGTGAAGGCTCCGGCCGAGGCTCAAAAGCCTGCCGCCAAGGCCGCCGCCAAGCCCGCGGCAAAGGCAAACGATGCCAAGAAGAACGCCTCGGGCGCTCGCCACGAAGGCGGCCGCAGTGAAGGCGCCAAGAAGTCGGGCGCCAAGGGCAGCAAGGGCAACGACCGCAACAACTGGAACGACGACAATCAGAAGCGCCGCTCGATGAAGACGCGCGGCGCCGTTGACGGCGGTGATGAGGCTTGGCACAGCCGCGGCCGCAAGAGCCACCGTCACGAGGCGGCGGCCGTGCACGAGATGCCCTCTGAGCCCATCGTGCGCGACGTGGTCGTGCCCGAGACGATCTCGGTTGCCGATCTCGCCCACAAGATGGCCGTCAAGGCTACCGAAGTCATCAAGACACTCATGAAGATGGGCCAGATGGTGACGATCAACCAGATGCTCGATCAGGAAACGGCGATGATCATCGTCGAGGAAATGGGGCACCGTGCGGTTGCCGCCAAGTCCGACGATCCGGAATCGCTGCTCGGTGAACTCGAAGAGACCGCACAGCAGTATCCCGAGGTCGCGCGCCCGCCCGTGGTTACGATCATGGGCCACGTCGACCACGGCAAGACCTCGCTTCTTGACTACATCCGCCGCGCCAAGGTCGCCGCGGGTGAAGCGGGCGGCATTACGCAGCACATCGGCGCCTATCACGTCAAGACCCCGCGCGGCATCGTCACGTTCCTCGACACCCCCGGGCATGAAGCCTTTACGGCCATGCGCGCCCGCGGTGCCCAGGCAACCGACATCGTCATTCTGGTCGTTGCGGCCGACGACGGCGTGATGCCCCAGACCCTTGAAGCCATTGCGCACGCCCGTGCGGCCAATGTGCCTCTGGTGGTGGCGATCAACAAGATCGACAAGCCCGAAGCCAACATCGAGCGCGTCAAGAGCGAGCTCGTGCAAAACGGCGTGCTGCCCGAAGAGTACGGCGGCGACGTGCCGTTCTGCCCGGTGTCGGCCAAGACCGGCAAGGGCGTCGACGAACTCCTTGAAAACGTGCTGCTTCAGGCTGAAATGCTTGAGTTGAAGGCCCCGGCCGAAGGTCCCGCCAAGGGCGTCGTGATCGAAAGCCGCCTCGACAAGGGCAAGGGCCCCGTGGCTTCCGTGCTCGTGCAGGCCGGCCTTCTCAAGAAGGGCGACATCGTGCTCGCCGGACAGGCTTTCGGCCGCGTGCGCGCCATGGTGAACGAAATGGGCAAGCAGGCCGTTTCCGCCGGCCCCTCGATCCCGGTTGAGATCCAGGGCCTCTCGGATGTGCCCTCTGCGGGCGACGAATTCCTCGTCGTGCCCGACGAGCGCCGCGCCCGTGAAGTCGCCCTCTTCCGTCAGGGCAAGTACCGCGAAGTGACGCTTGCCAAGCGCCACGCCGCCAAGCTTGAGAACATCTTTGCCGACGCCGCCGAAGGCGAAGTGAAGACGCTCTCGCTCATCATCAAGGCCGACGTGCAGGGCTCGACCGAGGCTCTCGTGCATGCGCTTACGAAGCTTTCGACCGCGGAAGTGCGCGTGCAGATCGTGCACAGCGCCGTGGGCGGCATTTCGGAAACCGACGTCAACCTCGCTGCGGCTTCGCACGCGGTGATCATCGGCTTTAACGTGCGCGCCGACGCGCAGGCCCGCAAGCTTGCCGAGCAGGAAAGCGTCGACATCCGCTACTACAACATCATCTACGACGCCGTCGACGATGTGAAGGCGGCCATGAGCGGCATGCTCTCGCCTGAAAAGCGTGAGACCATGATCGGCATGCTCGAGATTCGTCAGGTGATCCGCGTGCCGAAGGTGGGCTTCATCGCCGGCTGCCGCGTGCTCGAAGGCGTGGTGCGCAGAAACGCCAATGCGCGCCTGCTGCGCGACAACGTCGTGGTGTGGACGGGCGAGCTCGCGAGCCTGCGTCACTTCAAGGACGACGTGCGCGAAGTGCAGGCGGGCAACGAATGCGGCCTGTCGCTCAAGGGCTACGACGACATCAAGGTGAACGATCAGCTTGAAATCTTCGAAGTCACCGAAGTGGCCCGTACGCTTTAAGAAGCTCGAGGGAGGTGCGAGTCAACCGCACCTCCCGAATGATTGATTGGAGAGAACAACACATGAAGTCCTACAAGCCCGGACGCGGTCAGCGCGTGGCCGATCAGATCGCCCGCGACGTGGCCGAGCTCATCCCGCGCGAGGTGCGTGATCCCCGCGTCGGTCTCGTCACCATCACCGGCTGCGAGATCACGCCCGACTACGCCCACGCCAAGGTGTACTTCACCGTGATCGGCTCGGATCCGATTCAGTGCGCTGCGGGGCTCAACGCCGCCGCGGGACTGCTGCGCGGATTCATCTACAAGAAGCTTCGCATCCACACGGTTCCCACGCTGCATTTCGTGCACGACCAGAGCGTCGAGCGCGGCTTTGCGATGGACGCCGTGATCAACGAGGCGATGGCGCAGACGCGCGCGAACGAAGCCGCTAACGGCAACGAAGGCGGCACCGACACCGCTGCCGACGATGGCGCTGACGCGCCCAAGACGACGGATCGATAGATGGGCAAGAAGGGAGATCCGGTCGACGGCGTGATGCTGCTCGACAAGCCCGAGGGCATGAGCTCGAACTGGGCGCTGCAGCTCACGCGCCGGTTGATCAACGCGCAGAAGGCGGGCCACACCGGCACGCTGGATCCGATGGCGACCGGCCTTTTGCCGCTTGCTTTCGGCAACGCCACGAAGTACTCGGCCGATCTTCTGAAGGCCGACAAGCGCTATCGTGCGGTGCTCACCCTCGGGGCGGCGACCGACACCATGGACAAGACCGGCACCGTCACCGAGACGAGCGACAAGGTCGTCACGCGCGAAGCGTTCGAGGCGGTTCTGCCTGAATTCACCGGCGTGATCGAGCAGGTCCCGCCCATGTATTCGGCGATCAAGTTCGGCGGCAAAAATCTGTATGATCTAGCCCGCAAGGGCGTCGAGGTCGAGCGCCACCCCCGCAAGGTCGTGGTCTATGAGCTCAAGCTCATCGACTTTGACGGCAAGCGCGCCGAGATCGACGTCAAGGTGAGCAAGGGCACCTACATCCGGGTGCTTGCCGACGACATCGGCCGCAGGCTCGGCGTGTTCGCCCATCTCGAGGCGCTGCGGCGCACCGAGGTCGGCAGTTTGAAAATCGAGGATGCGGTGCCTTTTGCCGTGATCGATGACAAGGCAAAGACGCCCGAAGAGCGGCGCGGCTATCTCAAGGGCGCCGACTTCCTGCTGCAGACGCTGCCTGCGGTGCATCTTGATGCGGCGCTTGCGGCGCGCCTGCGCAACGGCCAGCGGCTTGCGCATGCGAGCAAGCTGAGAAATACCGACGCACGCGCCTACGACGAGCGCGGAGCGCTTCTGGGCGTCGTGAAAGTCGACGAACGCGGAACGGTGCACCCCTCGCGCCTCATCCGTTTTGAGCAGTAGAAATTTTTTTCGAAATCGTTTGTGAAACAAGGATCCCGGAAAACGGGAGTTGAAAAGACATGACTCGAGCAATTCGCAACATTGCCATCATTGCGCACGTTGACCACGGCAAGACGACCATGGTCGACAAGCTGCTGCAGTGTGCGGGAACGTTCCGCAGCAACCAGGTGGTCGACGAACGCGTGATGGACAGCAATGCCATTGAAAAGGAACGCGGCATCACGATTCTCTCGAAGAACTGCGCCGTTGAATACGAAGGCATCCACATCAACATCATCGACACCCCGGGGCATGCCGACTTCGGCGGTGAAGTCGAGCGCGTGCTCTCGATGGTCGACGGCGTGCTGCTGCTCGTCGACGCCGTCGACGGCCCGATGCCGCAGACGCGCTTCGTGACCCGCAAGGCGCTCGCCGCGGGCCTCAAGCCCATTGTGGTGGTGAACAAGGTCGACCGTCCGGGCGCTCGTCCGGAATGGGTCGTGAACCAGACGTTCGACCTCTTCGATAAGCTCGGCGCCACCGAAGACCAGCTCGACTTCCCGGTGATCTACGCCTCGGCCTTGAACGGCTACGCGGGCTACACCCCGGACGTTGAGGAACTCAAGAAGATCGGCAACATGCGCGCCGTGTTCGACACCGTCATCAAGTACGTGCCCGTGCGTGAAGACGATGCCGAGAGCCCCTTGATGCTTCAGATCTGCTCGCTTGACTACAGCAGCTACGTGGGCAAGATCGGCATCGGCCGCGTGCACCGCGGTCGTCTGAAGAGCGGCCAGCCGGTCGTGATCATGAACGGTCCCGACGACACGCCCAAGGCCGCCAAGGTCAACCAGATCCTCGTGTTCGAAGGGCTCGACCGCAAGATCGTCGATGAGGCGCAGGCAGGCGACATCGTCCTCGTCAACGGCATCGAAGACCTCAACATCGGCACCACGATCACCGATCCGCAGCACCCCGAGGCGCTGCCGCTTCTGAAGGTCGACGAACCGACCCTTACCATGAGCTTCATGGTGAACACGTCGCCCTTGGCCGGCCGCGAAGGCAAGTTTGTGACGAGCCGCCAGATCCGCGAGCGTCTTGATCGTGAATTGAAGAGCAACGTCGCCATGCGCGTGCGCCCGACGGCCGACGAGACCGTCTGGGAAGTGTGCGGCCGCGGCGAACTGCATCTGACGATTCTTCTTGAAAACATGCGCCGCGAGGGCTACGAGCTTGCCGTGGGTCGTCCGCGCGTGCTTCTGAAGATGGTCGACGGCCAGAAGATGGAACCCTATGAGCTTCTCTCGCTTGACGTTGAGGAAGAGCACCAGGGCGCCGTGATGGAGGAGCTCGGCCGCCGCAAGGGCGACCTGCAGGACATGCAGCCCGACGGAAAGGGCCGCGTGCGCCTTGAGTACCGCATCCCCGCCCGTGGTCTGATCGGCTTCCAGTCGATGTTCATGACGATGTGCCGCGGCACGGGCGTCATGAGCCACGTCTTTGACGACTACGGCCCGATCAAGCAGGGCGACGTCGGCGAACGCCGCTCGGGCGCCATCATCAGCCAGGACGACGGCGCTGCCGTGGCCTACGCTCTGTGGAAGATCCAGGAGCGCGGCCGCCTCTTCGTGAGCCCCGGCGAACCCCTCTACGAAGGCATGATCATCGGCGAGCACTCGCGCGAAAACGACATCGTCGTGAACCCCATCCGCTGCAAGCAGCTCACCAACATCCGCGCCTCCGGCACCGACGAAGCCATTCGTCTGGTTCCGCCCGTGCAGCTCACGCTCGAGTCGGCCGTTGAATTCATCAACGACGATGAGCTCGTGGAAATCACGCCCAAGAGCATCCGCCTGCGCAAGCGCTGGTTGAAGGAGTTCGAGCGCCGCCGCGCTTCGCGCGCCGAGCGCGACGAAATGACGCTCTAAGCCGCATTAGGGGGCGCTTCCCTAAAAAGCGCCCCTGATGCGCGAGCGTCAAGCTCACGGCAGTACCAAGGCCGAAGCCCGTCGATGCGTACGCTCTGCTGAAGTCCCGGTTTTTGCGACTTCGGCCGGCGTACCCCGCAAGGCTTCGGCTTTCTTTTTTTGATTTTGCGGAGGCTCTCATGAGCTACTTCACCGACAAGCAGAATAATTCGCCCTGCCCGTGCGGCAGCGGCCGCAAGTTGTCCGAGTGCTGCGGCAAGTTCATCGATCTTGACGTGACGCCCACCACGGCCGTTGAAGTGATGCGTGCGCGCTACACGGCCTTTGCCCTGGGGCACGAGCCGTGGCTCAAGGCGACCTGGGACGCCAAGAAGCGCCCGAGCGGGGAGATCATCGATCCGCAGTTTCACTGGCTGGGTCTGAAGATCGTCTCGGCCAAGGACATCGACGACAAGCACGCGACGGTTGAATTCATCGCCCGCGCCCGCGTGGGCAACACCGGGGCCGTTCGCCACCATGAGGTGAGCCGCTTCGAAAAGCACCTGGGTCTCTGGTACTACGTCGACGGCGACGTGCTCGAGAAGTAATCGAACTTCGCCCGCGCCCAAGGCATCCCAACATCAACGCACCCTCAACCAACACGCAAACCAACACGTCCCTATGGCCGACATCAGCACCGACGAGAAGATCTCGAGCGCAGCGCAAAACCGCGGCGCAGAGCTTAAAACTGACAACGCTGCGCGCACGCTGCCCGCCTCCGACGGCTGGCGCTTTTGCGTTGCGCCGATGCTTGACTGGACCGATACGCATTGCCGCGTGTTTCACCGGCAGCTCTCGCGTCATGCAAGGCTCTACACCGAAATGATCACCTCGCCCGCGCTCGTGCACGGGCACCGCGACTTTCTGCTGCGCCACGACGCCTGCGAGCATCCGGTCGCCTGCCAATTGGGCGGAAGCGACCCCGAGCAGCTCGCGCAGGCCGCGCGCTGGGTCGAGGAGGCGGGCTACGACGAAGTGAACCTCAACTGCGGCTGTCCCTCCGAGCGCGTGCAGAAGGGAAGTTTCGGCGCCTGCCTGATGCTTGAGCCCAAGCTCGTGGCCGACTGCTACAAGGCGATGAGAGACGCCGTGTCAATTGACGTCACCATCAAGCACCGCATCGGCGTTGATGACAACGACAGCTACGATTTTGTACGCGACTTCGTGGGCACGCTCTTTGAAGCGGGCTGCCGCGTCTTCATCGTGCACACGCGCTCCGCGTGGCTAAAGGGCCTCTCGCCCAAGGAAAACCGCGAGGTGCCGCCCTTAAAGCGCGACTACGCCTACAGTCTCAAGCGCGACTTCCCCGAGGCCGTGATCTGCATGAACGGCGGCATTGAAACCGTCTCGCAGGCCGAGGCCCTCATTGCCGGGGGCGTCGACGGCGTGATGGTCGGGCGCGCGGCCTATCAGAACCCCTGGATGCTCACGACGGTCGACGAGGCCCTCTACGGCGACGCGCATGCGCCGGCTACGCGCGAGATCGTCATCAACGCGATGACCGACTACATCAAGCGCCTCGTGGCCGAGCATCCGCAGTGCGTGCGCGGCACCGCGCGCCACATGCTGGGGTTGTTGAACGGGCTAGCGGGCGCCAAGAACTGGCGCCGCACGCTCTCGGATCCCGCGGCCTACGCCGCCTTCGGGCCTGAGATTCTGCATGAGGCGTATGCACGCGCGGGCTGGCGGGCTGCGCGCATGGGAGACGACCGGTTCGATGACGACGAGTTCTAGTCTTCCGGCAAACTCAAAACATCAGGCAAAAAGAAAGCCGCGCAAGTTCCGTTTGACTGCGCGGCTTTATCGTGGTTGAAGCCTTGGCTTTACGGTTCTGCCGTCTGGCGGATCGGGCGGTTTTCATCGCTGATCCACTCCGACCAGCTGCCGATGTAGACTCCTGCGGCGGGAATGCCCGCGGCCATCATCGCGAGATGATTGCAGCAGGCGGTGACGCCCGAGCCGCAGTAGTTGATGATGTTGGCCGTATCGCGCGAGCCGATCACGGCGCGAAATTCCTTCTGCAGCTCCTCAAGGGACTTCAAAAGGCCGTCGGCGCCGATGTTTTCCGTACTCGGACGGTTGAGCGCGCCGGGTATGTGGCCCGCGACCGGGTCGATGGGCTCTTCTTCGCCCGCATAGCGCGAGGGGCTGCGGGCATCCAAAAGCGTGTAGTCGCCGGACTCGAGGTTGTGCTCGATGAACTCCAGCCCGAAGACGCGCTCCAAGGGCGTCTGCGCGCGGTAGGTGCCCTGTTCCCATTCGCCCACGGCGGTTTCAATGGGAAGTCCCGCCTTTTCCCAGGCGGCGTAGCCGCCGTTTAAAACGCGCACGTTTTCAAAGCCCACCCAGCGCAGCGTAAACCACAGACGCGCGGCGAAGTTCAAAAGCCCGTCGTCGTAGACCACGACCACCGAGTCGGGCGAGATGCCGAGGCGGCGCATGTTCACGCAGAAGCGCCCGGAGTCGGGTAGGGGGTGCCGGCCGTTGGTGCCGCTGCGGCAGCCTGCGACGTCGTTTTCCATGTCCGCAAAGCGCGCCAGAGGAATGTGGCCCGCCTCATAGAGCCTGCGGCCTGCCTCGGGGTCGGTGAGGTTCGAGCGCACGTCAAGCAGCACGAGCTTCGGGTCGGCGGCAAGACGCTGAAGTTCTTCGATAGAAATCAAGGGGGATTGAACCATGGCTGGCGGCTCCTCAAACGCCGGTTAGCGATTGTGATGTTCGGACGGGATGCCGGCGGCATTCTTCGGGCGCGCCCGCTTGGTGAGCAGGCTCGCAAAGACGCCGGCAACGATAATGATAGCGATGCCCACGGCGCTTTGAAGCGTCACGGCGTCGCCCCAGACAAGGGCGCCGATGATCGAGGCAAAGATGATGCCCGAAAAGGAGAGCACCGAGCTCACGAGGAGATTCCCCGCGCCGAAGCTGCGCGTCATTGCGACCTGCGCAAATGTCGCGGACAACCCCACGGCGAGAATGCAGCCGACGCTTCGAACGGTGTAGACGTCGGCGGGCTCAAAGAGAAGGTGTCCCACGAGTCCGAAGATGAGGTTGCAGAGCGAAAAGTAAAAGACGATGCGCCACTCGGGTTCGTTGACCTTGCTGAGCTCCTTGATCTGGATGTAGGCCACGGCCGACAGAAGGCCCGATCCGAGGCCGATCAGCGCAGGCCACATGTCGCGCGCGTCGACTTCGGGCTGAAGCACTTCAACGACGCCCGCAAAGCCCAAGAGCACCGCTCCCACGAGCTTCCACTCGATGCGCTCGCGCCGAAAGAGTGAGGCGAGCACAACGATGGCGGCAACGAAGATGGGGCTTGTGTAGTTGAGCGTCATGCCGGTTGAAAGCGGCAGGAAGGTGATGGAATAAAGCCACATCGCCAACGCAATCGTGCCCGAGCCGCTGCGCTTGACGTGGCTAGCGACATACTTGGTGGCGATGCTGCGGCCCGTAGCGCGAGCCCAGACGTAGAGCATGACGCAGCCGAAGAGCCCGCGCCAGAAGATCATCGAGAAGGTGCCGACCTCGGGCGCGCCGAGCTTGACGGCGGCGGCAAGCACCGCAAAGAGAAAGGATGCAACAAGCATCCAGAGCGACTGCATGGAGAAAACGACAAAAAAGAAAAGCTGTAAAGAAAAATGCTGCCGGTCGGCAGGCGGTTTGTACAATAGCAAAAGCGTGCTCGGTTGTGCCTGAAGCCCGAAGGCTTTGCCAGAGTTGGGGCGAGGGTCGTTCAGGGCGTTTTGGTAGGCCGAGAGCGCGAACAAGGGAGGAAGGTTAAGAAAATGAAGATTGCATTCATCGGCGGGGGCAACATGACCCGCGCCATCATCTCGGGGCTTTGCGCCAAGGGCTTTGCGGGCGGCGACATTGCCGTGAAGGACCCGCACGCCGAAAAGCGCGAGTTCTTCGCCAAGACCTACGGCGTCAAGGGCTATGAGACCGCAGGCGACTGGATCGGCGAAGCCGACCTCGTCGTGCTCGCCGTCAAGCCGCAGGTGCTTGAGGCGTGCCTCAAAGAAATCGCAGGCTTGATTTCCGAGAAGGCGACGGTGCTTTCAATTGCCGCGGCCGTAAGCGTCGAGGCGCTTTCGCGCTGGTCAGGCAAGAGCCATATCGTGCGCTGCCTTCCCAATACGCCCGCCATGGTGGGCTCGGGCTTTTCGGGACTCTTTGCGGGCCCCGGGGCCGACGCCGCCGACCGTGAGCGCGCCCAGACTGTGATGCAGTCCGTGGGCGAGTGCGCCTGGTTTGAAAAGGAGGATGCGCTGCACCTCGTGACCGGCGGCCCGGGATCGGGCCCTGCCTACGTCTTTCTCTTCATGCAGGGTCTGAGCGAGGCGTTGGTCAAAGCGGGCGCCGAGCCCGAAGCGGCTCGTAAGCTTGCCATCGCGACCGTCTCGGGCGCGGCAAAGCTTGCGGCCTCGTCGGACGCAAGCTTTGAAGAGCTTCGCGCCATGGTGACGAGCAAGGGCGGCACAACGGCGCGCGCGATCGAGGCCTTCGAGGCGGGTGATCTGCGCGGACTCATCGGCCGCTCGGTCGAGGCCTGCATTGCACGCTCCAAGGAAATGGCTGGACTCTATAAGTAGTCCGAAGGGCTCGGGTGAAAGCCCAACGCCATTGATCAAAAATCGTTGAAAAAGCCGGCAGCTTTCCTGAGTTGCCGGCTTTTTCAGTTCAAAACGATTGACTTGTCTTCCTTCTGTCAGAGGACTTGACGAGGCGGAAGTTCAAATTTGAGGACTTGCTCAAAAAGTTCACGTTGTTTGTCGTTCATGAGCTGGCATTCCTTGAAGTGGACGGCATTGGCATACTGAGAAAATTTCTCGATGAATTTGGGACTGGCGCTCACCTTTCCGTCGGGCTCAAGGGCGCCGACGTGATTGCGCTCCTTGATTGTCGGCTGCGCTTCTCATGATCCCACTCGCTGCGATTCAAAAAAGCGGTGTCCGACAAAATTTGAGCCCGATCGGAACCCATCGAGCTCGTTTCTTCGTCTGCCAATGCATCCTTAAAGCGCAAGATCAAGAAGTCCCTTGGGTTTGTAACCCAGCGTCTGGATGCACAGGGGCAGCTGCGTATCCTTCAAAAGGAGCGCCTTGCTCACCTTGGCCGGATCAAAGGTCTGGCGCGCCATGCAGTTGATGCCGAGCGCCGCGCAGGCGAGGTAGACCGCCATCACCTTGGCGCCGGTATCAAGAAGTGGCGCGCGCTCGGTCATTTCATCGGTGAGTGCGGCGATTTTTTCGCTCTTGGTGTACTTGGCGATGCTGCGGGCGAGGTCGGTGACGAAGTTCTGCGTCTTTTCCCGATTGAAGACGTAGACGAGATGTACCGGCGCCTGACGTACGAGCGGCTGCAGCAGACACATGTCCTTGCGGCGGTCGTGATCGTGGATGAAGCGCAGCACCGACTGCGTCGGATCCCAGAGCCAGACGCCGTTGGCCTTGACGACGTAGATCTCGATCTCCTTCCAGTTGAGCGTCGTGGGCGTCGTGCGGTGATCGTCCTTGCGGGACTTGCCGTTGCGGCCGTCGGCCGCCCAGAGGATGGTCGAGAGGTGCTCGTCGCTGATCGTCTCGTCGGAAAAATCGTAGGCCGTGCGCCGGCGCATAAGCGACTGCGTCAGCGAAAGCGCAATGTCGTCGGGCTCGGGGAGCTCGCGCACCAAAGCGGCATCATCGGTTTGCTGCTGTTTCTTTTTGAATGTCACCATCGTCGCGGCAAAAAATCAAAAAAAGGTCGAAAAGCAAAAACAAAAGGAAATTCAAATCCTGCTCGGGCCGCCGGATTTTTCCGTCAGCCCGTGCATTGCGTTATTTCATGGATGCGGGAAAGCCCACCGTGAGCGCCATGATCGGGGTCTGCGTCTCCGACAACCCCATGGCCTTGGCAAGCGTCTTCGGATCAAACCAGGCGCGCGGCACGCTCACAAGCCCCATGGCGGCACAGGCAAGCTGCGCGGCCTCAACCATGCAGCCCGCGTCGACGCACACGCACAAGCGCCCGGTGTCGCCAGAAAGCACGCCTTCGCTCTTGGCGGCGTCGTGCACGAAGACGATGGTCGCGGGAGCGGTCTTCACGAAATCCTGCCCGCCCGTCGTGGCGCCGCGAAGGTCGCCCGCGGCGCTCATCGTGAGCGTATTGGCCGTTGGATCGTAGCGCCAGGCGCCCGTTGCGTCGACCACATAGGCTTCAACTTCGCGGCAGTCGCGGGCCGATGGCACCGTGCGGTGGCCGTCGGGGAGGTTGTTTCCCGCACAGGCCCACAGAAGCGCCGAAAGGATTGAGGCGTCGAGTGATTCCGGTGAAAATTCACGACCCGAGCGGCGCCGTCCCAGCGCCTGCACCAGCGGCATCGTCATTTCAATCGGACTCGGAAGCGCCCGCACGGACGCCTTCTCGGTAGAAGCTTCAGTCATGCCCAACTCCTTTGCGTCAAAGATTGTCTGTTGATTCTCTCCGTCGCAAGCGGCGGATTCGTCCCGTCGGGAAGGATACTCAAAAACGACCGGCGTGGAGACGGTGCTTGCGCCGAGTCCTTCCCCCTACGGCGGTAAGGGTGCGGGCGGCTACAATGATTTTCCCGGTTGGACCCGGCTGAGTCTTCACCGACTCTTTCCTCCTTTTTTCTTTACATCACCAACCCGTTTCTTCATGACCGAGCAGCCGAACTGGCGGCGCATCATCCACGTGGACATGGATGCGTTTTTTGCCTCCGTCGAGCAGCACGACCACCCCGAGTTGAAGGGCAGGCCCATTGCCGTCGGTCATGCCGACGGCCGCGGGGTCGTTGCGACCGCAAGCTACGAGGCGCGCCGCTTCGGCGTGCACAGCGCCATGCCGAGCGCCCGAGCCCTGCAGCTCTGTCCGGAGCTTGTCTTCGTCGAGGGCCGCATGGCGCGCTACAAGGAGGTCAGCCGCGCCGTACACGAGATCTTTTCGCGCTACACGGACGTGATCGAGCCCATCAGCATCGACGAGGCGTTTCTTGACGTCACCGAAAACAAGATGGGAATGGAACTCGCCGTCGACATCGCCCGCGACATCAAGAAAAGCATCCGGGAGGAGCTGGGCCTTACCGCAAGCGCGGGCGTCTCCTACAACAAGCTTCTTGCGAAGATTGCGAGCGACTGGCGAAAGCCCGATGGTCTCTGCACGATTCACCCGGCCGCGGCCCTCAAATTCATCGATCAGCTCAAGGTCGAGCACCTCTGGGGCGTGGGGCCGGCGACGGCGAAATCCATGCACGCCATGGGGATTTCGACCGCCAAGGAGCTGCGTGAGGTGGATCTGCCCGAGATGGTGAGGCGCTTTGGGAAAGCCGGTGTTGCCTACTACAACTTCGTGCGCGGAATCGACCATCGGCCTGTGCAGCCCGTGCGCGAGCGAAAGTCCGTGGGGTGCGAACATACCTTTGAGCGCGACATCGGCGTCACCCGGGCCCTTGAAGAGGCGCTTCCGGCGCTCGTGGCGGAGCTTCTTGCGCGTCTGGCGTCCCGCAAGTTTGAGGGGCTCACCTTGACGCTCAAGGTGCGCTTTTTCAACTTTGAGACGATCACGCGCTCGCGCTCGGCCAAGGAGCCCTGGACGGATCGCGAGGCGATTGCCGCGGCCGCGGCCGGGCTCCTGCAGACCGTGGTGGTGCCCGCGGGCGGCATCAGGCTTCTGGGGCTTTCGGTTTCCGACCCCGTGGGCGAGCACTTTCGGCAGGGAAGGCTCGCGCTCGAGGAAAAGGCTCTTTGAGCGCCCTGTAACGAAGGGACAACGAAAATGCAATGAAAAAGCCGGCTGCTGCACTGCAGGCCGGCTTTTTCGTGAAGGCGTGAAGACTTCTGCTCTTCGTCTTACCCGAGGTCTCCGAAGAGATCGCGGTACATGGGCCAGTAGCTTGCGTACATGACCGTGGCCGCAAGGAAGATGAAGGGAATCGTGAGAATCGACACCAGCGTCTGTGAGGTGAACATGAGTGCAATTGAGACCACCGCCACAAGCGCTAGCGTGAGCATCATCATCACCGCCAGTACGAGCACGATGACGGGAACGATGTTGCGGATGCACCCGAAGAACGAATAAAAAAGCGACTTGCCCGTCGTCATCCGGCGTTCAGCGGCCAGAAGCGGCGCAAACCACACGGCCATGATGCCCGGGATGTAGAGCACAAGCGCCGTGATCGTGCCGTCCCAGGGGAAGTTGGCCGAGACGCTCGTCCAATCGATGCGGCCCTGTTCGCTGATGACCCAGCGGCTGATGTCGTCGGCCGCCAGAAACGCGTAGGCGCCCTCAACCACCACGAGAAGGATGCTGTAGACAAGTCCGATCGTAATGAGCGTGCGGCGCGTCTGCTGCTGCCGCCAGAGTTCGCCGAAAACGCCGTAGCTCGGGATCCCGCCTGCGAGAACCGTGCGGGTGGAGCGTGCGATGAAGACTGTGCCAAACGGCATGAAGAAGGCCGCGAGCACGAAGCCCACGATGGGCAGCACCGAGAGGCCTCCCATCACGATGAAGTAGAACAAAACAATGCCGGTCATCGTCACCGGCGAGGTGCGTGTCGCTCGAATGCCTTCCATGAACCATCGCCAGCCGGCGGCGGCGGGAAGCTTGCGCGAATCGTCGTTGGACATAAGTGCCGTGAGGTTGTCGTGGGGTGTTGCTGAAAAAATATTTTCGGATGCCGAAGCGTCTTACTGCGGCCAATAGAGGCTGCAGGTCATGCGGTCGCGGAGAACCCGCTCAAAGTGCGTCGGATCGAGGGGCTTCAAAAGGCTTGCCTTGCGGGGCAGATAGAAGTCAAAGAGCCGGCTCATCCAAAAGCGCATGGCGGCCGCGCGCAGTGCACCGCGCCAGAGGCCCTTTTCGGTCTGACTCAACGGCCGCACGCGGTTGTAGGCGTCCATCAGCGCGCGCACGCGCTCGGCATCGAGAAGCCCGGTCTCGGGATCGACGCACCAGTCGTTGACGGTCACCGCGAGATCGTAGAGCCAGGGCGTGGTGCCCGCAAAGTAGAAGTCAAAGACGCCCGCAACGTGCGCCTCTGGCGTTCCGTGCCCGGCAATGAGCGTGTTGTTGCGAAAAAGATCGCAATGGCAGGCAGTCGACGTAAGCGAGAGCCACTCGTCGGACGTCTGAAGCTTTTCCTGATAGGCGAGCTCAGAGTCCATCATCGAGCGCTGCGCGTCGCTCAAATACGGGCGCACCTTGGGGGCCGTCTCCTGCCACCAGGAAAGACCGCGGAGGTTGGGTTGCTCAAGCGCAAAGTCGCGCGCTGCAAGATGCATCCGTGCGAGCAGCCCTCCCATTGAGGCGCATTCAAGCGCGTTGACGTCGGCGACGTTTTCGCCCGTGAGACGGTCGGCAATCGAAAAGGGCTTGCCCTTGATGTACTCAAAGAGGTTCCCGGCGAGGCTCCTCACGGGGCTTGCCACGCGGCAGCCCTTCTTTTTCAGGTGCTCGCAGAGCTCAAGGTAGTAGGGAAGCTGTTCGGGCTTCAAGCGCTCGAACACCGTGAGCACCCAGCGGCCCTTGGTGGTGTCGAGAAAGTAGTTGGTGTTTTCGATACCCGAGGAGATCGGTGCAAGGCGAAGAAAATCGCCCAGGGCGAAGTTCTTGAGCACCCGGGCGACTTCCTCGGCCGACAGATCAGTAAAGACGGCCATGAACGGTTACCATCCGAATTCAATGAATTTAGGCGTATCAAGCGTCGAGCGAGAATCGGCGCCCGGGCGCAGGTCGATGGGCCTGTCGCTCGTGTTCTTCATCGTGTAGGGAATCGAGGTCGAGCCGGGCGTCACGCGGATTTCCGTGAGACGGTTGTTCTGGTCGTACTTCTCCTCGATCACCGTGCCGTAGTCGGACACATAGGGCTTGTTCTTGGCCTTGTTCTTCTGGGCGTCGCGCTGGTTCTGACGGGCGCGGGCCATGTCTTCGGCGGTGGGTTCAAGGCGGCTTGCCTCATAGGTCGCGCGATCCTGCGCGCGCATCTTGGCGCGCTGCTGCGCGGGCTCCGGAGCTTTTGCCTTGGAGGGCTGGGCCATCGGCACCGGGGTGATCTTCGGGGGCGCCTCGAGGCTGTCAGCGGCAACGGCGCTAGCACAGTACGTAAAGCACGTGCAAAAGGCTGCCAGCAGCGTTAGTTTGGTTGTTTTAAGCATGATACAAAGCCTTTCTCACGAGAGAGTGTGCGGCACGCATTTCCCGGCCGTTCCTCGCTTCGCAACAAACGCTTTTTCAACTGCCCTGCGTCCCTTTGCGTGCAAGGGCGGCTGCGTGCCCTCTTTGATTCGATTATATCGGCTCAAAATGCCTTGGAACACTGCGCACGTCGAGGGATGGGCCGCAAGGGGGACAGGCGCTCTCCAAGGCCATCGGGCGGGTCCCCGGATAGGCCACCGAATGGGCGCAGGTAAAATCGGTTTTCCGCCAGCGCTGATGCGCTTTTTTCTTTGAAAGAAACCTTTTTATGACCACCGTACTTCTCATCGACGGCTCGAACTACCTTTTCCGTGCCTTTCATGCGCTGCCGCCCTTGGCCACGAGCCGCGGCGAGCCCACCGGCGCCATCAAGGGATTCAACGGGATGCTCAAGACCGTCTTTGACGTGATCAAGCCCGACTACGCGGCCTGCGTCTTCGATGCGCCGGGAAAGAACTTTCGTCACGCGATCTACCCCGAGTACAAGGCCAACCGCCCGCCCATGCCCGACGAGCTGCGCGTACAGATCGCGCCGATTTTTGAATTGATCGGCCTCAAGGGCATTCCGCTCTTGCAGATTTCGGGAGTCGAGGCCGACGACGTGCTCGCAACGCTCGCGCGCCGCGCACAGGCCGCCGGCATGAAGGCCGTGATCGCCACGGGCGACAAGGATCTCGCGCAGGTGGTGAACGACGACATCACGCTCATCAACACCATGACCCGCACGCGCTACGACCGCGAGGGGGTCTTTGAGAAGTACGGCGTCTACCCCGAGCGCATCATCGACTACCTTGCGCTCATGGGCGACAAGGTCGACAACGTGCCCGGCATCAACAAGTGCGGCCCCAAGACCGCCGCGAAGTGGATTGCCGAATACGGCTCCATGGACGCGCTTCTGGAGCACGCAGGCGAGGTGAAGGGCAAGATCGGCGAATACCTGCGCGAAGGCATGGGGTTTCTTGACGTCGCCCGCAAGCTCGTGACGATCAACACCGACGCCCCGGGCGTCGACGTCAAGCCCCAAGACCTCGTCGTCGGCGCCCCGGATGCTGCAGGGCTTGAAGCCTTCTTCGTGCGCTGGGAAATGCGCGCGGGCAGCCGTCGCGCCGCTTCCGCGAAGACCGCTGCTGCCTCTGCCGCAGCCTCTGCCGCCCAGCCTGGACTTTTTGATGCACCGGCCATCCCTTCGGATGCAGCCGCAGCGCCCGCGCCTGCCGCAGCCGACACGCGCGCAAAGGCTGGCACGGCCGTCGTCTCGCGCGAGGAGCTCTCGACTCTCGCCAACAAACTGATGGAGGCCAACGGCCTTTTGGCGCCTGCCGTCGTCGTCTTGAGCGAACACGAAAACGCAATGACGGAAACCCCGGCGGGGTTGGCGATCGCGCTCTCGGCGCTTGAGTCCTACTACGTACCCATTGCGCATGAAGCTGGCGGCAACGCGTCGGCCGACGACCTGCGCGAGCTTCTCGGCCCCTGGTTTGCGGGCGCGGGCAAGAAGGTCTTCTACAACGCGAAGTTTGACGGCCATGTCTTGAAGAACCTCGGGCTCACCGTGGCGGGCGACGTCGACGACGTCTCCGTCATGAGCTACGTGCTCGAAGCCCACCTAAAGCACGACTTCTCGAAGATCGCCGCGCGCTATCTTGCGAGCGCCGCGCCCGACCTGACCGACGTGTTGGGCAAGGGCGCCTCGCGGCGAAAGGCCGCGGGCCTTTCGGTCGAGGAGTCGGCCGCGATGTTCTGCTCCGTAGCCGCGCAGCTTCATTCGGCTGCGGCCGTGATGTCGGCAAAGCTTGCCGCCGATCACGGACTTTTTCACATCTACAAGGATCTGGAGCTTCCGGTGATGCGGGTGCTTCAGAAGATGGAGCGCACGGGGGTTCTCATCGATGGCGACAAGCTCGCCAACCAAAGCAAGGAATTGGGTGAGCGGATCGACGCCGTGCGCTCGCACATCGACGAGATCGTGGGCGAGCCCTTTAACCCCGGCAGCCCCAAGCAGTTGGCTCACATCCTCTTTGAAAAGCAAGGGCTGCCGGTAAAGAAAAAGACCGCCTCGGGCGCGCCCTCAACCGACGAGGAGGTGCTCTCGGCTCTGGCGCTCGACTATCCGTTGCCGAAGGCCATTCTCGAGTACCGGGCGCTCACGAAGCTCAAGAGCACCTACACCGACAAGTTGGCGGGGCTCGCCGACGCCGACGGCCGCGTGCACACCACCTTCGGACAGACGACGGCCGTGACGGGGCGCTTGGCAAGCTCCGATCCGAATCTGCAGAACATTCCGGTGCGCACCGAAGAAGGCCGGCGTGTGCGCGAGGCGTTCATTGCACCCAAGGGCTGGCGCATTCTCTCGGCCGACTACTCGCAGATTGAATTGCGAATCATGGCCCACATCTCGGGTGATGAAGGGTTGCTCTCGGCCTTCCGCCGGGGCGAAGACATTCACCGCGCAACAGCGGCCGAAGTGTTTCACGAGACGGTCGAGGAAGTCAGCGCCCAGCAGCGCCGCATGGCCAAGGTGATCAACTTCGGCCTTATCTACGGCATGAGCGCTTTTGGCCTGGCGCAGAACCTCGGGGTGGAGAGGTCGGTCGCCTCGCACTACATTGACGAGTACTTTGCGCGCTACCCGAAGGTTGCCGAGTACATGCAGCGCACGCGCGTGCAGGCGCGCACCCAGGGCTTTGTCGAAACGGCCTTTGGCCGCCGCCTGTGGCTGCCCGACATCGTGAGCTCGCGCGCGCCCGTGCGGGCCGCAGCCGAGCGCGCGGCCATCAACGCGCCCATGCAGGGCACGGCCGCTGACCTCATCAAGATGGCGATGGTCGCGGTTGAAAACTGGTTGGAAAAGGAAGGCTGCCGAAGCCGCCTCATCCTTCAGGTGCACGACGAATTGATCCTCGAGGTGCCCGAAGACGAGGTCGAGGCAATGCGCGTCAAGATCCCCGAGCTCATGGCGTCGGTCGCGCGCCTCTCGGTGCCGCTTGTGGCCGAGGTGGGCGTGGCCGACAACTGGGAGGCCGCGCATTAAGCCCAAAGGAAAAGCCCGCAAGACAATCAGACATGAAAAAAGCCGTCCGTCGTCCTTTGAAAGGATTTCGGGCGGCTTTTTCATCAATGAGCCCAGTTCACGGCATGGGTCGGGCTCTTGAAAGAGCTTCTTAGTTGCAGGCGCCTGCCATCTCGGGCACCATCGTCATCAGTTCCTTGCCGTCGGCATCGAGGAACGTGAGGCCCTTTTCGGTCAGCTTCACCGTGCGCGCGCCCGACATCATGTTGAGCATCTGCTCTTCGAGCGCCATGTACTTCTTGCCGCACATCTTGCGGGTGGTGGCGACCTTGTCAAAGAGGATGTTGGTGCCGTCGAATTCAAAGGAGCCCGAGGCGCGGTTGCAGCCGAGATCGCCCGCGACCGTGTTGTTCGGGCCGAACTCAAGCATCGGGGTGACGGCGCACTCGGCCTCGGCCGGAACCTGCATCATCCAGCTCGTGCCCTCAAGCACGACGGGCTTGGCGGCTTCTTCAGGAGCCTTGACGGCATTGACGGAGCAGGCGCTGAGAATCGCGCAGCTGCAGGCGAGGGCGGCGGTGGTGAGTTTCTTCATATGACTAGCCAAAATAGATGAATCAAAAAATTGGCGCCACAGGGCGCGCCGTTGAGCCTTTGACTTTCGGCGCGCTGCGGCTTTGTGCGCACATTCTAACGATTTCAAGGGTGGGGCCCGACGGCGTCCTTACGGTTCGCCCTTGAAGTCGTGCTCGACGATGCGTTTGAAGGCGCGCGCCTCGTGTATGCTCACGTATCCTTGTTCGCGCTTTTTTCTCCGACGCGCAGCTTTTAGAAAAAAAGAGCGGAAGGCCCAAGGGGCGCTTCCGCTGTCAATCAAACCAAAGGAGAATTAAGAAAACAAGGAAGAGTTCAGTTTTCTTAGGACGTACTTTACTGATCGCCGCCTCTGAAATCTGCAACGATTTCTGAGCTCCGCTACAAGATGTATCAGAGGGCCGCGCCCATTGTTGCCGCTCTGAGCAAAAATACCTAGTTTGACGGCCCCTTCCGGGGCGTTCGGCCGTCGCATCAAGGCTACGTTCCGGGCCATCCTGCTGCAGCATTCTGCAGTCTTTATCTTGCTGCGGCTCGTGCGTGAGGTCTTTGTTGACAGGGCTTCGGGCGCCTCGGGCATTTCGGGCGACGGGGATTCGAGCGGGAGCTCCCGGCACGCAAAGTGCGTTTGAAAGATGTCGTATTGACACTTCTAGGCAGGCCTCTGCGGGCTATTGCAGCTTTTCTTGCAAATCGATACAAACCTCTCGATTTTTTGCATTTCACTCAAAGATGTTCTCGCTGTTGTCGCTTTTTTCCATTGTCGCGGCCAATGTCGTAAGCCGCGTTCTGGCGGTGCTTCTGGGATCGTGGCTCTCGTTTCGCGTCTTCGCGCGGTGCTCGGGCATCATCGCTTCGCTCGCCGCGGGCCTGATGCTCGCGCTGGCCTGTACGCACCTGATCCCCGAGGCGATGCATGTGGGCGTGGACGTTCACGAGGGCGGCCTCGTGCTTTTGGGGTCGTTCGTGTTTTTTGTGGCGCTAGAGTGCATCCTCACGCGCGTTGCGGGGCACGACCACGGGCTTCCCGCCATGACGACCACGGCCGTGCTGTTGGGCGGCCGGGGCGTACCCGAACCCACGAACCGCGTGACGGGGCGCGCCGTGACGCTTCTTCTGGGGGCTGCGTGCCACAATTTCGTTGACGGCGTTCTCATTGCGGCGGCCTTTATGGTCTCAAGCCTCACGGGCCTCGTGGTGACGCTTGCGGTCTTCGGTCACGAGCTGCCGCAGATGGTGGGCCAGCTTGTGATCCTGCAGCAGACGGGGCTTTCGCGTGCGCGCGCCGTGCGCCTTGCGCTTCTCGCGGCAAGCGCCTCGGTTGCGGGCGGCGTCGCGGGCTGGGCGGTGCTCTCGGGAGCCGAGCTTCTCGTGGGCTACGCGATGCTCATTTCGGCTGCAAGCTTCATCTTCGTGGTCTTGAACGTTCTTCTGCCCTCGCTCACCCACAGCGCCTGCTGCGGGGATGAGGATTGCGCAAAGCTCCCCGTAAAGGAGCTCGCGGCGATGGCCGCGGGCGTCGTACTTTCGCTTGCGGTCCTCGGGCCCCTGCACGACGAGGTGCACGAGGCGCTTGAAGCCGAATCCGCGGTGCATGCCGGCCATGCACATACGCATGCTGAAGAGGCTCCTCACGCAGAGGAAGATCAGCACGCAGACCACGACCACTGAGGCGGGTGCGCTTGGCTACAATCGACGTGAGCGCTCGGACACTTGTCAAAACCAACGGGCGCTCAACCGAAGCGGCATCAACACGATATGGCAATCAAGATTTTCGACCTCTGCTGCGCCAACGGCCATCACTTTGAAGGGTGGTTTTCGAGCCTTGAGGACCTGCAGAACCAGAACGATCGCGGGCTCATCGCCTGCCCGGTCTGCTCCAACACCGAGATCACGCGGCTGCCGAGCGCAAGCCACATCGGCAAGAAGAGCGGCGAGGGTGAGGACGAGCGCACCCCGGACCGCGCCGAAATCGAGGCGATCGTCAAGGAGAAGTTCCAGGCCGTGATGGCCATGGTGCGCGACGCCGCAGGCAAGGCTGAGGATGTGGGGGATGACTTCGTCCGCGAGGCGCGCGAGATTCGGGCAGGACGTGCGCCGGTGCGCAGCATCCGTGGCCGCTGCACGAGTCGCGAGGCCGTGGAGCTTGTCGAAGAGGGAATCGCCGTCCTGCCGATACCCGAATCGGCGGGTAAAACGCTCAACTAGGCGATCATGGAAGAGCTGCTTGTACAGTCAGAAAGTTTGCGTGTACTGATGAGGCACACGGAAGGGATTACAAGCGTAAGGATATAGGCATGCGAAGAATTGATCGAGAGACAGGCATTGGAGAGGCGCTCGAAATCATCTGCAGCGCGCCCTATGCCGTATTGAGTGCTGTGGATGCCGAAGGCCGCCCCTACAGTACTCCGGTGTCGCCGGTGCTGGTCGATGGGGTGCTCTACTTTCACAGCGCGGCTGAAGACGGGGCTCGCGCAAGAGCCATTGTCATGCATCCTGACGTGAGCTTGTGCTTTGTGGCGCGCTGCGAGATTCTCGCCAACCGCTATACGATCGACTACGCCAGTGCCATTGTGCGCGGGATCTGCAGGCGCGTTGACGACGCTGATGAATGCAGAAAGGCGCTTGATGCAATTGCCGTGCACTATGATCCCAACTGCGATCCGCGAGCAACGAAGGACTATATCGACGGCGCCCGTCAGAAGGTCTGCGTCTGGAGGGTGGACATTGCCGAGCTCTCGGGCAAATCGCGCCATCCCAGACACGCGTCATGATGCATGCTTGATGAGGATTTGCGCGCGCCGGGAATCCGCCGTCGGCGGGGCGTCCTGAGAAGCAGAGGCACGAGGTTCGGCGTTGCGCTTTAATTCAAATCCGACTGCAGTCTCTCGGTCAGGATCCACGGTTCATGCAAAGCATTCTTCTAATTGCTCCGGATTTCCTCATCATTGTTCTTGGTGCGGCGGCTTGTTCCTATCTGAAGTATCCCCAGATCTTCTGGCAGTGGGCAGAGAAGCTCGTCTTTTACATTCTGTTTCCGCCGCTGCTGTTGATATCAATTGCAACCTCACGGCTTTCCGTTTCGCAGTCAAGCGAGTTCCTTGCGGCGGGGCTCGCAACGATGAGTCTGGGCGTCGTGCTTGCTTGGTCCGTGCGGTATGTCGTCCGTGCTGATCAAGTGACGCATGCGTCGATTTTTCAGTGCGGCTTTCGTTTCAACACTTATATCGGATTCGCGCTGTGCTCACGGCTTTTCGGAGAGGAAGGATTTGCACTGCTTGCGTTGATCATGGCCTTTTGGGTGCCGGTCAGCAACACGATTGCCGTAGCGGTTCTTGCGTACGCTGTCGCGCGGCGTGATGCAGCGAGGAATACTGCAACAGGATCGGAAGTGAACGCCGCTCAGCTGCTGCGCTCAACCCTTGCCGCAGTCATCCGCAATCCGCTCATCATTGCAACGCTGTGCGGGTTGGGGATTAACGTCAGCGGCATTGCTCTTCCTCAGGTGGCCGTTGACTTCATGCGGCATCTTGGCTCGGCATCACTCGCGATGGGACTTCTTTGTATCGGTGCCGGCCTGAGATTGAAGGGAATGCGAGGCAGTTTCAAACTTCTGGCGGCATCAAGCTTCGTGCGGCTTGTTGCCATCAGCGTGGTGGCGGTAGCGATGATTCATCTCTTTGATCTGTCGCCGCTGGCTACGGGGGTGCTGCTGATTTTTACTTCGCTGCCGACAGGGCAGAGCTGCTACGTGATGACGGCAAACATGCGCGGAGATGCAGCAGCGGTGGCCAATATCACCACAGTGCAAACAGTGGCGGCAATGGCGACGTTGCCGGCTTGGATTGCCGCCTTTATTCTTTAGCGGGTTCGATCTCTTCAAACACATTCCCAAAGGAGGAGAAGTACCATGACAGATCAACTCGCTGCGGCTCGCGAGAAGCTTGCCCGCCTGGGAAAGCTCTCGCTGGGTTTTTATCCGACGCCATTTCATAAACTTGAACGGATTTCCGAAGAATTCGGAATCAATCTCTGGATCAAGCGTGAGGATTTCTCTGGAGCTTCTCTGTTTGGCGGCAACAAGATCCGAAAGCTTGAGTACCTTCTGAAGGAAGCTCGGGACGAAGGTTGCGACACGGTGTTTACCTATGGTGCGACGCAGTCGAATCACGCCATGCAGACCTGTACGGCGGCGCGCCGCTGCGGCATGCGTCCAGTGCTCTACCTCGGCGCCATTGTCGAGCCTCGGCCGGATGATGTCCGTGCGAATCTTCTTTTGGATCGTATTCTGGGGGCGGAAATTCATATCCTGCCCTCGCTGGGGCGCTCCACCAAGGAGACGATGAAGGCCAACGAGGAAATCTTTGCCAAGCATCGCGCACGATTGGCCGCCGAGGGCCACAAGGTCTACGACATTCCGATTGGCGGTTCGACTCCGCGCGGCGCCGTAGGCTTTGCCGAGGGCTATGTTGAGCTTCTGGAGCAGGCAGGCGCCAATGGCCTTACCGTAGACTATCTCTACACGGCAACCGGCAGCTGCGGCACCCTCGGCGGTCTTGTTGCCGGGAAGGTGCTTTCCGGCGAAACGCACGGAGTGATTCGCGGCATGATCGTCGGAAAGAAGGATCCGGCAACCTATGCCGGCGACGTGGCTGTACTCGCCAACAAAGTGCTGGAACTTTTGGGCGAGAGGGCTGAAGCCTCGGTCTCGGACTTCGAGCTTGCCTCCTATGTGGGACCTGTTTATGAGAAGCCCTACCATGAGGCCAATGACGACATCCGCTATCTGGCACGTACCGAGGGTATCTTCACCGATCCCGTGTACTCGGGCAAGGCTTTCCACGGCATGATGGATCAGATCCGCAAGGGGCTCGTTCCCAAAGGATCGACGGTCGTGTTCTTGCACACTGGCGGCGCAACGGCGCTCTTTTCGGAAGCAGAGATCATCGGCGATCTCAATGAGGAATTCTGATGCGTTCTGTCAAGTGTGGATTTTCTACGCTGTCTGACGACAAAATCCGATAAAAACGCCCTCCGCATGATGATCTGCGGAGGGCGTTTTTGCAACAAGCCGCCGCTTTCCTTCCTTGTGCCTCGGGAACGATCTTGAGGCACAAGAAAAGGAAAACTCTGAGTTACTTGTGCGTGATCTTGTCGAGGGCCTGAGCGATGTCGGCAATCAGATCCTCGGCATTCTCAAGACCGATGTGGAAGCGCACGAACGGGCCGCGCTTGCTCCAATCGGTCGCCGTGCGAGGAGGCGTGGTGACGGTGGCGAGACTTTCGTAGCCGCCCCAGCTCGCGCCGCAGGAGAAGTACTGCAGGGCATCGGTGAACTTCACAGCGTCGGCCTTGGTGTAGCCGTCGGCGAATTCAATCGTGAGCATGCCGTTGGTGCCCTTGTAGTCGCGCATGAAGACGTCGTGGTTGGGGTGCGTCGGAAGCTTCGGATAGAAGATCGTCTTGATTTCGGGACGGGTCTTGAGGTACTCGACCACGGCGTCGTTGTTCTTCTCGTGCTGGGCCATGCGAACGGCAAGCGTACGGGTGCCGCGCAGCACCAGGTAGCAGTCGTCGGGGCTCGCGGTAAAGCCGAGCGCTTCGGGGAGCTTGTCGAAGTTCTTCCATTCCTTCTCATTGCAGACGACGATGCCCATCGTCACGTCGGAGTGGCCGCAGAGGTACTTCGTGGCGGCGATGACCGAAATGTCGGCGCCGAGCTTGAGCGGGTTGTAGAGCCATGCGCTGCCCCAAGTGTTGTCGATGGCAACGGGGATGTTGTGTGCGTGGGCGAGTTCGCAGAGCTTGGGCAGGTCGATTACTTCATACAGAATCGAGCCCGGGCTCTCGACGAGAATGAGCTTGGTGTTGGGCTGGATCTTTTCGGCAACATCCGAGCAGTCGGCCTTGCAGAAGGTGACGTCGACCTTGACCTTCTTGAGGAAAAGGTCGCAGACCGTGCGCACGGGGCCGTAGATGGCGTCCGAGACGATGAAGTGCGCGCCCGTTTCGGCGTAGTTCAAAAGCACCATCGCCAGAGCCGCGAGGCCCGTCGGGAAGAGCTGGGCGCGGTGGCCGCCTTCGAGGGCGCAGACGAGCTTTTCGAGTTCAAAGTTCGTCGTCGTGCCGCGGGCGCCGTAGCTCAGAACGCGTTCGGTCTTGCGCAGGTCGCGGTATTTCTGCCACGTGTCGTAGTCCTTGAAGAGGATCGTAGAAGCGCGCATCAGAACGGGATTGACGGAACGGACGTCAGCGGTCTGGTCGCCGCGGCCGCAGTGAACGAGAGTGGTGCGAGGATCCATGGTGGTTCCTTATGGGTCGAGGTTAAAAAATGAGAGCCAGATCGTTATAAGCGATGAGGCCCTCAAGAAAAGATATTGCTTTAGTTGTTCCTTACTGCGTCAATTTTGATTAGGCAACGGGGACGTAGTAGAAGCAGAAGTAGATGATGCCCGTTGCAATCGTTGCAACAATCATCGGGATGCATGTACGTTTTGCGATCTGGAAGCTCGAAACGCCAGCCATACCGGCAATAGCAATCAAAGCACCCGTAATCGGCGAAGACACGCGGCCGAAGGAAACAAAGATCTGCAACGGGAAGATGAGCGAGATGATCGGAGCACCGAGCGTCTTGGCCACATCAGGAACGAGCGGAGCGAACGAGAAGAACGCCGCATTGCCCGAGCCCATGATGAAAGCGCAAGCCCACAGCAGCAGACCGCCCACGATAACCATCGTTGCCAGACCGAAGCCGGCAGCGTCCGCGGCATTGATGAGGGTGGCCATGGCGCCAGACTTGATCAGGCCGGCGGCGAAGAATTCACCGCAAACGATCAGGGAGACCACGGAAACGAGGATCTTGCCCATGCCTTCGAAGAAGAGCTTGAAGGAAGCCATAACTTCCTTGAGGTTGCGATAGCGGACGAACTCAAAGAGGATCGCTACAACGGTCGAGATGACCATGGCGGTGACAACGTCCATGCGAATCGAACTGCCGGCAACCTTCGAGAAGAAGATGATCAGGAAGAGCGGAATGATCGGGAGAATGGCATAAATGCGCGGAACGTCCTTGTCGGCATCAGAGGACTTCTTGCCAGCAAGGGTCTGGATGTTGTTCGGGTCGAACTTCCAGCCTTCCTTCTTGTCCCACCAACGCTGAACAATCATGTGCGTAATGCAGACGATGATCGTCACGGCCACAAAGAGCGGCAGCTGGTAGTACACGAAGTACTCGGAAACGTCCATGCCGGCAACCTGAGCGGCCATGTTGGCGTTGCCGGAACCGGGGCCGGCGTCAATGTACTGAGCACAGCCGATCACGCCGAGGGCGGAGAGCGGGGAAACGCCGGAGCGAACGAGGATCGGATAGAGAGTCACCATCAGCAGCAGGGCGAGACCGGCGTGCGAGGGAACGAAAACCGCCATCACCTGGGAGACGAGGAAGGATGCGCCGAGCAGAATGTAGGGCGACTTGATCATCTTCAGGGGCTTTTCAAACACGGCAAACAGAGCACTCGAAGCGCCGACATGCTCCATGTAGCGCGAAAAACCACCGATTGCCATCAGCTGAAGACCAAGACCGGAAATACGGCCTGCGAAACCGTCGCTGAAGACCTTGAAGATATCAAAACCGGCGAAGTGCGTCGTTTTCTTGGCGTCAAGCAGAGTGCCGAGATCGAAGATCCATGTGCAGAGCAGCAACACAGCACCGCCGATGAAGAGGGCAGCCTGAGGGTAGTACCCTTTCAAGAGCAGGTAGACGACCGCAACGATGACGATCGCCGCAATGACCAAACTAAGCATGTTGATAGATTCCTATGCGGATATACAAGGACAAGGAACCACCCATGACTACTTGATGGCGATGGCTTCGATTTCGAGCTTGGCGCCCTTGGGAAGAGCTGCAACACCGACGGCCGAACGGGCCGGAGCACCTTGAGCAGGGAAGAATTCGGCATACGCCTCGTTAAAGGCGGCGAAGTACGAGATATCCGAGAGGAAGCACGTCGTCTTGACAACCTTGTCAAGCGAAGTGCCTGCGGCCTCAAGAATAGCCTTGATGTTTTTGATGGAAGCGCGGGCCTGATCCTTGACGTCCTCAGGCATGACGCCTGTGGCGGGATCGATCGGCAGCTGGCCGGAGACGAAGACGAGGTCGCCTGCGGCAATTCCCTGAGAGTAGGGGCCGATGGCAGCCGGAGCATTCGTTGTGGACAGAATTTCCTTCTGCATTGCAATCACTCCTTTGTTTTTGGTGTTGTTTGTCTGCCCGTTGCGGTCACCGCTTCTACTCAGAGCGCGTCCCTTAGGGGCGGTTCCCTTCAGCATTCTGGTAGGCGGGTAGACTGGTATACCGACTTTGGTGACGCCTGCATTGTGACGCAAAACTCAGGGAGCTAGTTTAGGTGGTAACACCTAGGTGAATTTATCTATTAAAAGGCATGATTCATCGCTTGCCCTTGATTTTCAAAGGGTTGCGGTAAGTCCATTTCTTGACCGGATATTGAATGAAGGGGTGTTTCGGCGGTAATGACTACTGACTCAACACAAAACCTATAGAAATATTTACAGAGGGTTAATGCTGAGTTTTGCCTTCGTGCTCTCAAAACGCGGATCGAGGGAACTTTACTGTCTGGCAAATACGAGGACCGTGTTGACGGCTTTCCCTGTGCAAAAATAAAGAAGATGGTTGTTTTCCGGAGGTGGGACTGCCGTCGCATTGGAGGTGTCGGAGGGAGTCTGCAAAGTTGCCGGCGCTTGTCATGGGAGGCAATGGAACGCCGGGGGGAAAGGCAGGGACGGCAGTGAACAGGAGCTCAAGACTGGAGGAAAAAAAAGAAGCTCAAGGTGCGGAGGTTTCAGGGAGTCGTCCTGTCTGTGGAAAGCAAATGTAAGCATGGGCGCGTGAAGTTAATAAAAAGCAAAAAACCATGCCTAGCGGTACGCCTTTTGAAGGAAGTGTGCTTAAAATCAGCTGGTATACCAGTATATCGGCATTCGTCTGTGCCGATGTTGCATATGTATAACTCCAATAGAGAGGCTCTCCAATGGCAACTCTTGAACTCCCCTATGAACAGGTCTACGACCTTCTGCACAAGTGCTGCACGTCGATTTCGCCCGACGTCCTGTTTCTGATGAAGCGGGCCGCCCAGAACGAGACCAACGTCGAGGCGAAGACCTTCCTTGAGACGATGCTCAAAAACGTTGAGCTCGCGGGCAAGATGGACAAGCCCGTGTGCCAGTCTCCGGGATTCCCTTCCGTCTGGATCCGCTGGGGTGAGGCCATGCAGCCCAACCTCACCAATCTCACCGACAACATCACCAAGGCCGTGATCGAAGCTACCAAGGCGGGCTATATCCGTCCTTCGATCGTGCATCCTCTCACCCGCTTCAATCCGGGCGACTCTTCCGGTCGCGGTGTTCCCAATTACGAACTGCGCTATCAAAAGGATCTGCCCTACTGCGAAATCGTCGTCAGTGCCAAGGGCTGCGGCGCTGAACTGCCCAATGTCGCCAAGATTCTCACGCCTGCGACGCTCGGCAAGAATTACAAGGGACTCAAGAAGCTTGTGCTCGACGTGATCTGCGGTTCCGAAGGCTACATGGGTGCCCGCGGCTACCCGTGCCCGCCGTTCTCGATCGGTATCGGCCTCGGCGGACAGATGGATGTTGCCGCCAAGCTTTCCCGCGAGGCGATCTCCACGCGCAGCTGGCTTGACCACAACCCTGATCCGCTCTTTGATGAGCTCGAGCAGGAACTCCTGGCTGACATCAACAAGCTCAAGAACGGTCCCGCCGGCATCGGCGGCGACACGACGGCTCTGGCCGTCAAGATTGGCTGGGCAGCCACGCATACGGCCATTTGCCCGGTTGTCATCAATTTCCATTGCTGGGTTGCCCGTCGTTTCGGCGTCCGTTTCTACCCCGACGGCCATATCGAACAACTTTTTCAGGTAGGAGAGTAAGCCATGGCGGTCTATGAACTGACGCTTCCCGTTGATGATGCGACGATTGAGAAGCTGCACGTAGGTGACATCATCTACATCGACGGCCAAGTTTGCACGGCGCGCGACATCGCGCATCTCAATATGCGCGAGCTTGTTGAGCAGGGAAAGCCTTTGCCTGAGGATATCCGAGGCGGCGCGATCTTTCATGCCGGTCCCGTGATGAAGAAGGACGAAAACGGCAAGTGGTACCTGAGCGTGATCGGCCCGACCACGTCGATCCGCATGGAGCCGCATGCCGACTTCGTCGGCCAGCAGGGCGTTAAGGTCATCATCGGCAAGGGCGGTATGGGCGAAGGCACCAAGGCCGCGTTGCAGAAGTACAAGCAGGTCTATGTTCAGGCTTGCCCAGGCTGCGCCGTGGTGCTTGCCGCCGGCATTGTCGGCACCAAGGATCCTCACTGGTTTGAAGCGGGTATGCCGGAAGCCATGTGGCCGTTGCAGGCCAAGCACTTCGGTCCGTTCCTCGTGACGATGGACAGCCACGGCGCAAGCCGTTACGACGAAGTCCGCGAACGGGCTCAGAAGGTTGAAAAAGAAATTATCGCTACCAAGTAAATTGCCGTAGTGAGGAGGAGTGTGCGAGGGGTCTCGCTCACTCCTTTTTTAGATGGAGCAAGCAAATAAAATGCAAAGCGAGACTTGGTCCCCGTCCGTGGCTTGCGCTCAATTCGTGAGCGGCCTCAAGTTTGAGGATATTCCCGCGGAAGTTGTTGATACCATCAAGCGCGACATTCTCGACTGGATCGGCTGCGCCGTGGGCGGTGCAGCTGATCCATCCTCGCAACCTGTCAAAACGATTTGTGATCTGCTGGGCGGCACTGAGCAGGCTGGCGCTCTCGACAGCGCCCGGCGCAATGTCTTTTTCGCGGCAATGACCAACGGCTATTGCGGTCACATTCTTGAAATGGACGACGTCGACCGCGACAGCATCAGCCATCCGGCCACCGTCAACATTCCGCCCGCGCTTGCGATGGCCGAATACCTTGGGAAGGGCGGCCGCGACTTCATCACGTCCGTGGTCGCGGGCTTTGAAGTGATGCTGCGCATCGGCGCAGCGATTACGCCTGCACATTATCAGATCTTTCACACGACAGCCACAACAGGTGTCTTTGGCGCGGCGATGTCTGCGGGCAAGATGCTGGGGCTTACCGAGACTCAGCTTTCCTGGGCACTCGGCAATGCCGGTACGATGTCGGCGGGACTATGGCAGTTCCTGAACGATGGCGCGATGAGCAAGTTTTTGCACACGGGGGCAGCTGCCGCTCACGGTGTGCTCGTGGCGATGCTTGCACAGGCAGGCTTCAGCGGTGCCAAGCACATTCTTGAGGGCAAGCAGGGGTTCTTTGCGGGCTACGCTCGGCAGGACGCCGATCTTGAGCTCTTCAAGGACTTCGGCACCAAGTGGCGCGCGGGGCTCGTGTCGTTCAAGCCTTATCCGTGCTGCCGCCATACGCACTCGGCTATCGACGCTGCAGCCGACATCCGCCGTCAGGCTGCGGGCCGCAAGCTCACCGCCGTCAAGCTTTTTACGTACAAGACGGCGCAGCAGGTTGCTGGCGTGCGCCACCCCGAAAACACCCGTCAGGCCAAGTTCAGCACGGCCTATTGCGTGGCGAGCACGCTGCTTCGCGGTACGCCCTCAGAGGTCGATTTCAGTAACGCAAGCGTCAACGAGGCCGATGTCAAGGCTCTTGAAGCGCGCATTGAAACCGCGATCGACGACGAAATCAACGCCCGCGTGCCTCGCAACTGGCCCTGCCGCATTGAGGCTGTGACTGAGGACGGAGAGAAGTTGGTCGCTCAGGTCTGGAACCCGACGGGCGACCCTGAAAACACCCTCACCTGGGAAGGTGCGGAAGCGAAGTTCCGTGTTCTCACCGACGGCATTCTTGCCAAGGAGGAACAGGATGCGCTCGTGGCAGCCTGCCGCGATCTTGAAAACGCCAAGGATCTCTCGCAGATCGTGGCGGGAATCAACGCAGGCTTCAAGCGCAAGTACTGATAAGGAGACCTCCTGTAGCTCTGCGGGAAGCTCGTTGGTTGCCCGCAGAGCGAGATCGTCGAACACCACATCCTTCCAAAAATTGACAATTCTCAGGCAATAACAACAAGCCTTGAGACGAAAGGCATTCAGGCCTCGATGAAAGGCCGGCTCAGCTTCCCAGGATATCGACGCAAGTCGACTCCAGGGCGGCAGAGAAAAAGACAAAAAAGGCCTTCAAAGGGGTCCAAACAAAGATTCCTTATAAAAAACAAAAGGAGATGAAGATGGACAAGAACAGATTGATCAAGCTCATCGTGTGCTTTGTTCCGCTCTTGCTGCTGCTCGTGGATCCCCCGCAGGGAATGAATCCCAAGGCGTGGGGACTCTTTCCCTTCTACGCGGGCGCAATTCTGGGCGTGATGCTGCGTCCCCTCGGGGAAGCGGCCATCATGATGATCTTTCTCGGCCTCTATGCCGTGATCATGCGCGGCCACTCGGTGGCATTGTCGGGCTTTGCACTGACGATGACCTGGCTCGTCGTGGGCGCCTTCGTGATCGCGCAGGCCTTCCGCGACACCAACCTCGGCAAGCGTATTGCCTATACGCTGATCGGCATCTTCGGCCGCACGCCGTTGGGTCTGGGCTACGCCGCAGCGTTTTCTGATTTCGTGATCGCACCCGTGACGCCCTCGAACGCGGCTCGCACGGGCGGCATCATCTACCCGATCTTCAAGTCGGTGGCTGAGGCGCTGGGCTCAACGCAGGATCACAATCCGCGTGCGATCGGCTCGTACCTCTCGATGCTTCTTTATATCGTGACGATGACGACGGGCATCACGTTCCTTACGGGCTACGCCGCCAACACCGTGGCCTGGTCGCTTGCCTCTGAGATTCTCAAGCTCGACATCTCGTGGCTGCAGTGGACGACCGCCTTCATCGTGCCCTCGCTCGTGATCCTCGTGGTCTCGCCCTGGCTCATGTACAAGATCTACAAGCCCACGATCGGCGTGATCGACAACAAGCGCATCGCCCGCGAAGGTCTCGAAGCGATCGGCCCGATGTCGCGCAACGAAAAGATCCTCCTTGGACTCTTCGTTCTTGCCATCGCCGGTTGGGCAACCTCGTCCTACACGAAGATCAACTCCACGGGCGTGGTGCTGGGCTTCATTGCCCTGGGCATCCTCTTTGGCGTTCTCGACTGGAAGAAGATCGCGGTCAATGAACAGGTTTGGTCGACCCTTGCGTGGTACGGCGGCATCCTCGGCATGGCCGGCGCTTTGAACAAGTTCGAGTTCTTCAGCTGGATGGCGCAGCAGCTGCAGCTTTACGTCGACTTTTCGTCGTTTAGCCACCTCGGGCTCCTCTTGCTTCTCGTCGTTGCCGGTACCGCCTGCCGCTACCTCTTCGTGTCCTGCGGCGCGTACATGGCAAGCGTCCTGCCCGTGCAGTTCACGATCGGCCTTGCAGCCGGCCTGCCGGTGTGGGATATGTTCCTCGTGTTCCTTACCTGCGGCGTGATGGGCGCTCTGGTGACGCACTACGCCAATGCGGCAGGCCCCGTCCTCTTTGGCGGCGGCTACGTGCCGGTGAAGGTCTGGTGGTTGATCGGCCTTTTCTTCACGCTCTTCTCGTACGTGATCTTTGCGCTGATCGGCGTGCCGTACTGGTCGGCGATCGGGCTCTTCGCTTCGCTTTAATCGAAGAGCATTGACAATCAAGCGCCGGAGCTTTACCAAAACATGAAGAAGCGGCGCTTGAAGAACGGGCGAAGGAACCGGCGGCAGCGAAAGCTGCCGAGCGGTCCTTCGCCCAAAGAGCGATTGAAAAGGAGGGTGCGAAAAACAATACGACCGACAGACAGCTGGCAGGTTTGATTCCCAGCATGCTGTCAATCTATTATTAATAGCTACACTATAAAGAAATAGTTAGGCGGACTTCGTTTCCAAAGGCCGCTGTTCAGGCCGCCGGCAAGGCCAAAAAAAGTGAAATCGGCTGCGGCGCACCTGAGAGGGAAGATTGATGACGACCAATACGAAACTCGACCGGAGCAATCAGACGCTCTACGGGCAGATTGCCAATATCTGGCGAGACCGAATCCTTTCCGGGGAATTCAAACCCGGGGACGTGCTCCCGTCCGAGCGCGAAATCGCCGCTGAACTTGACGTAAGCCGCATTCCCGTGCGCGAGGCGATGAAGTCGCTTGAGTATCTCGGCGTCGTTCGACAGGAGAGGGGCAAGGGCGTTGTGGTGCAGGAGGCTGATCTCGGAAATGCCCTCAAGGTGGTGGGGCCGCTTGTGACGACGATCACGCCCAAGATCCTCGACGACCTCTTTGCGTTCCGTCTTCAGATCGAGCCCTTTGCGGCCGCGCAGGCCGCGAAGTTTGCAACCGACGAGGAGCTCGCCCAGATCGGCGAGGCGATCGAGCGGCAGCGCCGCGCCTACATCAACCACGAGCAGGCCGAGGAGGTCTCCTTTGAGTTTCACTACATCGTGATGATCGCCTCGCACAACGAGATCATCGCCATCGTGAGCCGGTTCCTGACGGAAATCCAACACTACTCGCGCCACATGACGCTTTGGAACGACGAGCGGCGCCGCAACGCCTACGACGAGCACAACAAGGTCTATCAGGCGATCTGCTCGCGCGACCCCGAAAAGGCGCGCCTTGCGATGTACCACCACTTGGCCGACGCGCAGCGCGTGCTTCCGACCACGCCCGGCGCGGTCGAGGCCGACGCCGCCATCGCCGCGGCCGCAGCGGAAAACGCAGAGAAGGACGCGCAGAAGAAATAAGCGCCGCCTTCAAGCTCTTTCTTAAAACTCAATCTTCAGTCAGAACGCCGGGGATCGTCGCCTCGGCGTTTTCGTTTGGCGTTTTTCGTTTTTCTCTTTGCGCTGCATTGACTGCGCTAAATTGACTACGCATGGAATACAAAACGGAGGCATCCCCTTGATGGAACACAAAGTCGAAATTGACGCCATTTGCATTGCCCCGGGCGACAACACGGCAACGCTCCTGCACGAAGCGGCGGCCGGAAGCCCCATCGTCGTGGGCATGCCCGAAGGCGCTGAGTCCATGACGCTCACGGTCGTTGACGACATCGCCTTTGGGCACAAACTCGCGCTTTATCCGATTGCCGCAGGCGAAGAAGTTCGCAAATACGGCGAAGTGATCGGCCGGGCGACGAAGGCGATCGCCCTCGGCGCGCACGTGCATGTCGACAATGTCGAGAGCCTGCGCGGGCGAGGGGATGAAGAGGAGCCCGAACCCGCTTCAGCCTGCTCGATGGAAACCAAGCCCGCGGCAGAAAACAATGCCTGCGTTCTCAAGCCCTGCGCCTTTGACGCCTCGCAGGCAACCTTCATGGGCTATCCGCGCGAGGACGGCTCGGCGGGGACCCGCAACCTTGTGGGCATCATCTCGTGCGTAGCCTGCGCCAACGACGTCGCCGTGCGCCTCACCGACATCGAGGGGGCGGCCGTCTTTACGCACCAGCAGGGCTGCTCGCAGACGATGCCAGACGTCAAGGCGATTGCGAAGGTGCTTGTGAACCTCGCGCTCAACCCCAATCTCGGCGCCGTGCTCTTTGTAAGCCTCGGGTGCGAAAGCGTTCCCACGGCCGAGGTGCTTGCAGCCGTCAAGGCCGCAGGCAAACCCGCCGAGATGATCGTGATTCAGGAAGAAGGCGGTCTCACGGCCTCGGTTGCCAAGGCCCGCACAATCGTCGAGAAAATGAAGAAGGCGATTGCCTGTGAGCGCGTGCCGGTACCGGTGAGCCGCCTTCGCGTGGGCTTGAAGTGCGGAAGCTCCGATACGACTCAAGGGTTGTCCGCCAATGTCGTCGTGGGTGCGCTCACCGACGTGCTTGCGGCAGCGCACGCAGGCGTCGTGATCGGCGAAACCACCGAATTCATGGGCGCCGAACACATCGCCGCGCGCAATGCCAGAAACAGCGAAGTGGGCAAACGGATCTACGCGCTCGTTTCCCGGATGGAGGCGCGCGCCCGCGCCGTCGGGGTCGACATGCGGGGAGGCCAGCCCACGCGCGGCAACATTGCAGGGGGTCTTACCACGATCGAGGAAAAAAGCCTGGGTGCGTTGGCGAAGGCCGGAAGCGCCGTCTATCAGGACGTGATCGACTACGGTCAGAAGACAACCCTCCCGGGGCTCGTGATGATGGACGCACCGGGCCGCGAGCCCGAGATGTTGACGGGACTTGCCGCCGCAGGCTGCAACATCATCGTTTTTTCCACTGGCCGCGGCGCGCCGCAGGGCTTTCCCTTCGTGCCGGTCGTGAAGGTCACGGGAAACGCGCGCACCTTTGAGCGCATGAACGAGCACATGGATCTGTCGGTGGCGGGATTGCTTCAAGGAACCGAAACGCGCGAGGGGGCTGCCGCAAGGCTCTTTGATGCAGTTCTTCGCACCGCCTCGGGCGAGCCCACCAAGGCCGAACGCTCGGGCTACAACAACTCGATGAACATCTACGTCACGGGGCCCGTGATCTGAGGTGAAACCGGAAACCGGCATTTCCAAGGATGGAAAATGTCGGGGGGCGGGTGCCATGAAAGCTCGCGCCCTTTTCGGTTGAAGCGCAAAGGCGACGGGCGGATTTGAGCCTATGGGATTTTTTTTTTCAGCTTGCCAAAACCCGCGCAGGAGAGGCGTTTTCCTGCGGTTAACACCTCCCGCAAACGAGGTGTTTTCCACAGATGGCAGCGCTACAATCAAAGGTTATGGGACTGTGCCGGACATGAAGTGGGAGGCATGCCGGTGCCGCAGTCCATCATCGAACAAAGAAAAAGTTTCCTCCGCATTAAAGGGTTGACAGGTCATTTATGAGCACTTGTGATATGAAAGAAAAGGGAGTCGGGGTTCTTCGCAATCCGTGGCTCAATCGCGGCATCGCCTTCACCGAAGAGCAGCGCGACGCAATGGGGCTTCGCGGCCTGCTTCCGGCGGCGGTCGCAACGCGCGATGAGCAGGTCGCGCGCTGGAAGTCGGTCATCGCCATGCAGCCCACGCCGCTGCTCAAGTACATCACGCTCGATACGGTGCGCATGATCGACGAGGCGCTCTACTTCCAGCTCGTGATGGAGAACGTCGAGGAATACATGCCGCTCATCTACACGCCCACCGTGGGCGAAGCGTGCCAGAAGTTCGGCAAGATCTTCCGCGCACCCCGCGGTCTGTTTGTCTCGGCCAAGGACCGCGGCCACGTGCGTGAGCTCGTTGCCAACGTGCCCAACAAGAAGGTCGACATCATCGTCGTCACCGACGGCAACCGCATTCTGGGCTTGGGCGACCTCGGCGCCTGCGGTATGGGCATTCCGATCGGCAAGCTCGCGCTCTACACGGCCTGCGCCGGCGTCAACCCGCAGCACACGCTGCCCGTGACGATTGATGCGGGCACGAACAACGAAGAATTCCTGAACGATCCGCTCTACATCGGCGAGCGTCACAAGCGCATCGGCGACGACGAGTACTACGCGCTCATCGAGGAATTCGTCAACGCCGTTCGCGAGCGCTGGCCCGACGTCCTCATCCAGTTCGAGGACTTCCAGAACACGCACGCCTTTGAGCTCCTTGACAAGTACCGCAACCGCATCCCGTGCTTCAACGACGACATCCAGGGTACGGCCTCGGTGGTGGTCACGGGCTTTTACTCGGCCATGCGCGTCAAGAAGGAAAAGCTCTCCGACCAGCGCATCCTGTTTTTGGGCGCCGGGTCTGCGGCCACGGGCATCGCGCACCTCATCGCCGACGCCATGGTTGAAGAGGGCACGCCCCGCGAAGAAGCCCTCAAGAAAATTGCGCTCTTTGACTCCAAGGGCCTCGTCTCGAGCCGCCGCGGCGACAAGCTTGCCGCCAACAAGGTGCCGTTTGCGCACGACTTCGAGCTCGCCTCGAGCTTTGCCGATGCGATCCGGCTTCTCAAGCCCACGGCCATCGTCGGCGTCTCGGCTCAGCCCAAGGCCTTCAACGAGGAAGTGGTCTCGCTCATGGCCGAATACAACGACAAGCCGATCGTGTTCGCCCTCTCGAACCCGACCTCCAAGGCCGAATGCACGGCCGAGGAAGCCTACAAGTTCTCCAAGGGCAAGGCGCTCTTTGCTTGTGGTTCGCCCTTCGCGCCCGTTGTGTACGAGGGCAAGACCTTCGTGCCGCGCCAGGGCAACAACAGCTACGTGTTCCCGGCCATCGGCATGGGCTGCATCTACACCCGCGCCAAGAGCGTCCCGACAGGCGTGTTCCTTGCCGCGGCCCAGAGTCTCGCGAGCCTCGTGAGCGACGAAGATCTCGGCAAGGGTGCGCTTTATCCGCCCCTTTCCGAAATCCGCGAGCTCTCGGTGTCGATCGCGACGGCCGTGGCCGAGTACTGCTTCGACCACGATCTCGCCCAGATCGAGCGTCCGGCCGACCTCAAGAGCGCCGTTCGCGAAGCCATGTGGCAGCCGAGCGACCCGAAGTTCGCCGCGGGTGAATAAGGACTCTCGAGGGCTTTCCTGCGACGCCGCCGGGGCGTGAAATGCCCCGGTCGCAAAGCGTTTGAGCCCTCCTTCCTTCATTTACCTCACAGCCGCTTCCTTCCGATGTTTGGAAGGAGGCGGTTTTTTGTTGTCTGGCATTCTTTTTCGTCGCCTTCGGAATCTACCTACCAATAGGTATTCCCCGGGAGAGCCGAAAAATTTCGAAAATCTGCAAATTACCCCTAAATGGGTAACAAAAAGCCCACGAGCGACCCTCGGACGGTGCGAAAAATCTTTACATTCGTCGTCGATGAGCTAGTCCCGGCAGCTTTTCCGGGTGAAGTTTTGTTGATGCGGGTCAATCGGGGGAGTGACTATTACAACGCACGAAGTCTCCCAATAGAACCCCTGACGGCCAAAAACCGCTCCCGCCGGCAAAAAAGTGCCGCCGGCAGACGTGTACGTCCGCGGCGGCCAAAGAGGGATGGGGGACGAAAAAATTCTTTGATTTCGCTATGCGGCAAAGCTCCAGAGCGCAAGCAGGATCACCTGTCCGGAGAGAATCCTGAGGAACATCGCCAGCGGATAGACCGTGGAATAGGCAATCGCCGACGAATCCTTTTCCGAAATCGTGTTGGCGTAGGCAAGCGTGGGCGGATCGGTCGTTGCGCCCGCTAAAAGCCCGACGATCAGGTGATAGTTCATCGCGTACTTAAGTCGGGCGATGACGCCCACGATGAGAAGCGGCACCACGGTGATCACAAGGCCCGTGAGCACGTAGATGGGGCCGTTGCCGTCGACAAGCGCCGCAACGAACTTGTCGCCTGCGCTCAAGCCCACGCTTGCAAGAAAGAGCGCAATGCCCATCTCGCGCAGCATGAGGTTTGCGGAGTGCGTGGTGTAGGTGATGAGCTTGAAGTGGGGACCGAAGTAGCCGAGCAAAATCGCAACGATCAGGGGGCCGCCCGCAAGGCCGAGCTTCAACGGTACGGGCATGCCGGGAATGGCGATCGGAATGAAGCCAAGAATGATGCCCAACGCAATGCCCAAAAAGATCGAGATGATGTTGGGATGGTCGAGTTTTTGCACCTGATTCCCAAGCCTGTCGGCAAGCCGCTCAATTGAGCGCTCGGGCCCCACGCAGTAGACCTGATCGCCCATCTGCAGATGCAGGTTCTGGTAGGGGAAAAGCGTCATGCCGGCGCGAAAGACGCGCGTGATGTTGACGCCGTCGTAGCGGGAGAGATGAAGCTCGCCCAGGCGCATGCCGTTGACTTCATCCTTGCTGATCAAGATGTTTCGAGAGATCAAAGGCGAGTGGGCCGTCGCAAGATCGACGCCCTGCGCCTCGTGTCCGCAGAAGGCGACGATCGCCTCGCGCGCTTCGCTTGCGGCCACGATGCGCAGCGTATCGTGCACGTGAATCACGGTATCGGGCCGCGGGCTCGTGACCACGCCCTCGTGCAGCACGCGCGAGCAGATGAAGGCGCGCCCGATGAGGCTTCGGATCTCGCGGATTGTTTTCTTGTCGATGCCGTCGTTGGTGACCTCGACGTGAAAGAAGATCGGCGCGTCGCTCTTGGCGCTTGCTTCCTCATCCCAGTGGCGGTCCTCGTCCTTCAAATTGATGCGAAAGATCACGCGAAGCGCAATGGCCGAGACGATGATGCCCACCACGCCCAGGGGATAGGCGCAGGCGTAGGCGACGGCAATGTTTTCTCCCGTGTAGCCCAACATGTCAAGGGCTTCCTGCGTCGCGCCCAGGCCCGGCGTATTGGTGACGGCGCCGAAGTGAACGCCCAGCATCTGCGGCAGCGTCACCGTTCCCTGAAGTGCAAAGAAGAAAACGACCGTAATCGCAATGCTCAAAACCACGGCGAGGATCGTGAGGCCGTTTAGCGCCAATCCGCCGCTTTTAAAGGACGCAAAAAACGAGGGCCCGACCTGTAGACCAATGAAGAATACAAAGAGAATGAGCCCGAAGTCGCGCAGAAACCCCATCACGGTGGGGTTGACGACGACTCCTAGGTAGCTTGCCGCCAACGCCACGAAGAGCACGAGCGTGACGCCAAGCGAGACGCCCAGGATACGCACGCGCCCGAGCGCCATCCCCAGCGCAATCACCACCGCGTAGACAAGAAGAATGTGGCCGATCGAGTCGCCGTCGGTCATGAGCTGCAGCAACCAGTCCATGGCGATAAGAAAAATGCCGCGCGAGGCTCAAGGTAAGAGAAGCCGCGCGCGCATTGACAAAAAGCAGTAAAAAAAGTGAGTCTCGGGCAGTGAGTAGGGAACAGAATCCCCACGACTTTTTGAAAGTCGTTTCGCAAAAATAAGCGTTAACCCCCTGCTCGCTTTCGAGATGAGTCTAGGGCGCAAGTAAATTTTGTCAATGCATTTGCCTTTTCTCAGATCGGGGCAAATGGAAAAGAAATTTCTCAGCCGAGGGTCAGGAGTTTCTCTATACTCATTTCGCGGTACGGAAGAAGGCGGATAACTACTTCTTCCGATCGACATGAACACATTCTGCTGTTTAAGCCGCATCCGGGCCAAGGAGCTGTTTGCGGTCAATATTTATACGAGGAAAGCGAAAAATGGCATTTCGTATTGAGAAGGACTCCATGGGTGAGATTCAGGTCCCTGACGAGAAGTACTGGGGCGCCCAGACGGAGCGCAGCTACGAAAACTTCAAGATCGGTATTGAAAAGATGCCGATGGAGATCACCCGCGCGTTCGCAATGCTCAAGCGCGCCTGCGCTCTGGCCAACAAGAAGTTCGGCAAGCTCGATGATCGTCGCGTGAACGCCATCACGCAGGCCTGCGAGGAAATCCTCGCCGGCAAGCTCGACGGCAATTTCCCGCTCGCCATTTGGCAGACCGGTTCCGGCACGCAGTCCAACATGAACATGAACGAAGTGATTGCCAACCGTGCGACCGAAATCCTCGGCGGAAACTTCCGCGACAAGGCCAACACCCCGAAGGAAAACCTCGTTCACCCCAACGACCATGTGAACATGTCCCAGTCCTCGAACGACACGTTCCCGACGGCTCTGCACATCATGGCCGTGGTCGAAGTGACCAACTACCTGATGCCGCGCCTTGACGAGTTCCAGCAGTGCCTCGAAGCCAAGTCCGAGGAATTCAAGGACATCATCAAGAACGGCCGCACCCACCTGCAGGATGCCACGCCGCTTACGCTCGGCCAGGAATTCAGCGGCTACGCCGCCATGATCGCCCACAGCAAGAAGAACATTCTCGCTGCTCTCGAAACGGTTCGCGAACTCGCCATCGGCGGCACGGCCGTCGGCACGGGCCTGAACTCGCCCAAGGGCTGGGGTCCTGAAATCGCCAAGACCCTGTGCGAAACCACGGGCATCACGTTCTACGACTGCCCCAACAAGTTCTACGGCCTCACCAGCCATGACTCGATCGTCTCCCTCGAAGGCGCTCTTGCGGGCCTCGCTGCCGACCTCATGAAGATCGCCAACGACATCCGCTGGCTCGCCAGCGGCCCGCGCGGCGGCCTCGGCGAAATCACGATCCCGGCCAACGAACCGGGCTCCTCGATCATGCCGGGCAAGGTCAACCCGACCCAGTGCGAAGCCGTGACGATGGTTGCCGTCCAGGTGATGGGCAACGCCACCGCGATCAACATGGCTGCTTCTCAGGGCAACTTCGAACTCAACGTGTTCCAGCCCGTGACGGCCTACAACCTGCTGCAGAGCATCCATCTGCTCGCCGACGTCATGCTCTCGTTCCGCATCCACTGCGTTGCCGGCATCACCGCCAACAAGGAACGCATCCAGGAACTCATGGAACGCTCGCTGATGCTCGTGACGGCTCTCTCGCCGCTCGTCGGCTACGACAACGCCGCCAAGATCGCCAAGTATGCGCACGCCAACAACAAGAGCCTGCGTGAAGCCGCTCTTGAACTGGGCCTGTGCACGGAAGAGCAGTTCAACGAGTACGTTGTGCCCTCCAAGATGGTGCATCCGCAGTAATCGGCTGACCCTGACCGATATCTTCGCCTGACGGGATTTTCTGGAAGACGAAGTTAATTCCGGTCGGAATCAAGCGCGAAGGGCTCGCGATGGCAGTTTTCTGCCGCCGCGAGCCTTTTTCTTGCGCTTTTTCCCGGTGCCGCCGGTGCATAATCACAAAACCGAGACACTCGTGTGTTCTGTTTTTTCCCTTGATGAGGCTTCCAAGCATGTCTGAAGGCAAGATCTGTCCGCTGCCCGGCGCCGCCGGCAGCTTTCCGATGCCCTGTGTTCCCGGCTGGCCCAAGCTCAGAGCCGGTACGCAGCTCGATGCGATCTACGAGCGGATGCTGCGCGAAGGAAACGGCTTCGTGCGCCCGGGCTCCAACCCCGACAATCCCCAAGTGGTCGTGGTCTTCGATCCGCAGTGCTACTGGTCGAACAACTTCTGGAAGACGAGCAGACTTCTCGAAGGCGACGTGCACTTCATCTGGTACCCGGTGTGCGTGTCTGCGGACTACAGCACGGCGCAGGCCGCAAGCATTCTCGCCGCGGCCGACCCCTGGAGCGTCTTCTGCGAGCACGAGGAGTCCTTTGCCGATCCCGACTTCTGCGGCATTCACGCCGAGGACTATCCGGCTACGCAGGAGGACCGCAACCGCGTCTGGAACAATGCGCGGATCTTTCGCAAGTCGGGCGGTACCCAGGTGCCGCTTGGAATCTTCAGAAAGCCGGACGGCACCTTTGTCCCGCTCTTTGGCGACAACACGGCCGAGGAGATGCGCCGCGTGATCGGAATCTAAATTCCTCACTCATTTCTGCCAAAAGAAAACGCCGGGAAAGCCCAATGCGAGCTTCACCGGCGTTTTCGTCTTCGGGCGCGTTCTACCGCACCCAACCTACTGTTCGTCTACTCCTCGGCAAGAAGCGCCGCGAGGGCACGGATGTCGGGCTGCTGATCGATCGTCTTGACGAGCTCGATGATCTTTGCCTGCTTCTCGCTGCTGTAGAAGGGAACGGCGGCCGCAAACTTCGCCTCGATCTGCTCGGCGTCGGCCTTGTCGCAGGAGTCAAGCGTGATGTCTTCGAGCACCGTGCCGTCCTTGAGCGTCACCGTGACCTTGGCCTGGCGATGCGGGAAGCGCGCCGTTGCTTCAGGGTCTTCAAGAACTTCAATGCGGCGGGCAAGGTCGAGCACCGTGCTGTTGGTGCGGTAGCTCTCGGCAAAGTAGTTGAGCGACACGCTGCCGTAAAGGAGGGCGATCGCAATGCAGTACGGAAGCGAAAACTTCGCCTCATCCTCGGTGGCGGTCTTGAGCTCGTGGGTGAGATCGTAGGAAACCTTGTAGGTCTTCACCGTGACGTGCTTGATGTCTTCGGCCTTGATGCCGTACTTCTTCTTCATGGCGAATGTGACGTCAAGCGGCGAATTCGTGTGTCCGCATGACGAATAGACCTTGAAGAACGCGGTATCCGACACCAGCGTCTCTTCCGAGGGGTTTTCGAGGTTTTCAATATGGGGATCCGTACAGGTCGCTGCCACAAACCCCTTCTTTCCGAGAAGGGCTGAGTGCGCGCCGGTAAATCCCAGACCTGCAAGTTCAGCCGCATCCAATCCGTTTTGGCAGGCCAATGCAATGTTGGTTGCCTTGGCGTGCGTACCGAACGACTCCACCAGGCCGCCAGCGCTCGTCGCAGCAAGCCCCAGGGCATTGTTGGTCTGCTCGGGCGAGAGTTTCAAGAGGCTCGCTGCGGCTGCGGCCGCGGCAAAGGTGCCGGCGGTTCCCGTGGTGTGCCAGGTGCGGTAGTGCGAAGGATTGACCGTGCGTCCCACGCGTGCGAACATGTCGTAGCCCAGAATCACGGCCTTCAAAAACTCTGCGCCCGTGGCGTTCGCTTTTTCAGCGACGGCCAAGGCCACGGGGATCGTCACGCATCCCGGGTGGCCGATGGCTGTGCGGTGGCCGTCGTCCAATTCGCAGACGTGGCCTGCGATGCCGTTGAGGTAGACGGCGTTGCGCGTCGAGTGCCCCGCGCCGTTGCGCACGATGGTGCAGCCGCCTGCGTCGCCTACGGCATAGAGGTACTTCGAGGCGATCTGCATCTGGGGGTAGTGCGCGCCCGCGGCGGCGCACCCGATCCAGTCGAGCACGCGCAGGCGTGCGTCGGCCTTGAAGTGCTCCGGAATGCGCGAGTAGTCGCAGTTGGCGACAAATGCGGCAAGCGCGGCCTGTATCGGTTCTTGCATGAGAGAACTCCTACGAGCGCCAAACAAAAACTGCCGCGCCAAGACATTTCGTATCGAAAGCTTCGCGCGGCAGCATCGGTTTTGCGCTCAATCAGTTAAACCGGATAGCTCGTTCACGTCCTAGAGAATGATCGTGAAGGTGAGCACGTAGTTGAGCAGAATGCAGGCAATGAGCGGAATCGCATTGCGCTTGACGATCTGGAAGGGCGAAACGCCTGCCAGACCGGCCACGGCCACAATGGCGCCCGTCACAGGCGAGAGCGTGCGGCCAAAGCCCGTCATCGTCTGCAGCGGCAGCAGCATATCAGCCGAATGCACGCCGAACTTCGAGGCGATGCCAGGAATCAGAGCGGCAAAGGAGAAGAACGGAGCGTTGCCCGAGCCCATGAGGAAGGCGACGATGCCGATCACGAGGCTCATGACGAGAACCATGAAGCCCACGCCCATGCCCATCGATTCAACGCCCGAGATGAGCGAATCCACGGCGCCGATGGCGATGAGGCCCTTGCCGAAGACCTGGCCCGCCACAATGAGCGAGACCACCACGGCAAACTGCTTGCCCATTCCTTCAAAGAAGGACTTCATGCCGGCCATGACGTCGAAGATCTTGCGGGTGCGGATCATTTCAAAGATCATGGCGATGATGACCGAGAGGACGATCGCAGTCGGCACGCCCACCTTGATCTTGATGCCCCAGGCGCCGATCACGGTCGGGTTGAAGATCAGAAGAATAAAGAGCGGGATCATCGGAAGAAGTGCATAGAGCTTCGGCACATCGAGCTTTTCTTCCTTCTCGGCCGCAAACTGCGCCTGCAGGGCGGCATAGCCTTCATCGATCCCTTCCTTCTTGTCCCAGTAGCGCTGGGTGAAGTACTGGCATACGAGCATGCAGATCAAAAGCGGCAGGTAGATCTTCATCTGCCAGCTCAGGAAGTATTCGGCCCATTCAATGCCCGAGGTCTTGGCGGCGAGCATGCAGTTCGCGGATCCCGGTCCAAGGTCGAAGAAGCGGCTTGCACCGATGATGCACACGGCGGTCATGCGCGAGACGCCCGCACGGATCAGCACCGGGTAGAGGGTCACCATCATCATCAGAGCAAGGCCCGAGGCGCTCGGGATCGCCATGCCGACGATCTGCGTCACCACAAAGCCCATGCAGGCCAGAAGATAGGGGCTCTTGATGTACTTCAGGGGGCCGCCCACGACGGCGTAAAGCGCACGGCCGGCGTTGAGCTTGTCCATGTACTTTGCAAAGCCGCCCATGGCCATGATGGAAAGACCCAGACCTGCAAGCGTTGTCGACAAAGTCGTCTCAACGACTTTGAAGATATCGAAAAAGGCGGATCCTGAGGACTTCTTGATCGTGAGCCCCGGATCAACGTCAAGGAGAACAGCGCAGGCCAGCAGTACAACGCCGGCTACAAGCAGCACCGCTGCTGCATAGCCCTTCTTTGCAATCATCCAGCCAACCCAGACGATCACGATGAGGGAAATGATTAAACCAAGCATTGGAGAATTCCTTGCACGAATACGGCGAATACGAGGCGGGCGCCCCGCACTGTCAGAAGTGGGTGGAGCGCCCGTCGCCTATGATTCCCGAGGGGGAAAGTGAGCGGTTGCTACACCCTTACTTCACCGTTTCCTTGGGCGACTCGGCGATGCACTTGTCGGTGAGTTCCTGGCCGATGCCGGGAAGATCCGGAATCGTGTACTTGCCGTTTTCGGGCAGGTAGTCGTACTTGCAGGTAACGCGGTTGCCCTCAAGGAGCGCGTAGCGGTGCAGCTCATGGATAGCAAAGTTGGGAATAGCGCATTCGAGCTGCAGAGAAGCTGCCGTCATGATCGGGCCGCCGCAGACGTGCACCTGGCAGGTCGTATCGTAGATGTGACCCATGTCGCAGATCTTCTTGCATTCGGACATGCCGCCGCAGGTGCCGAGGTCGGGCTGGATGAGGTCGATGATGTGGTCCTCAAGGAACGGACGGAATCCCCAGCGGGTGAACACGCGCTCGCCTGCGGCGATCGGGATGTTGATGTGCTCGCGCACCTGCTTCAGGCATTCCGGATTGAGGTTCATCACGGGCTCTTCGTAGGCCGAGATGCGGAATTCTTCAATCATGCGGCCGAACTCGACGGCCGAGACCTTGTCGGTGAGGGCGTGAGCCTCGACGATGATGTCGACGTCGTAGCCGATCGCTTCGCGGATGGCCTTCAGGCGGTTGTAGCCAACCATCAGATCGCGGCGGGCGAAGGCGCCGTAGAGGTTGCGGCGCTTGGCGTAGCCCTGTTCGTCGATTTCGTTGACGTCGACCTTGATGGCGTCGTAGCCGTCTTCAATGGCGCGAACGGCCGCGGCAGCGTACTGCTCGGGCGTGGTGAGGTGCTCCTTCTTTTCCGGATCGCCCCAGCCGAATTGCAGCTGGCTTGCGTAGGTGCGCAGTTCGTTGCGGGTCTTGCCGCCCAACAACTGGTAGCAGGGAACGCCCAGAACCTTGCCCTTGATGTCCCACAGAGCGATGTCGATGGCGCTCATGCCGGCAGACACGACCGTGCCGCCGCCCTGACCCCAGAAGGTCTTCTTCTGCATCTTGTCCCAAATGAATTCCGAGCGCATCGGATCTTCACCGATCAAGAGACGGGAGAGGTCCTTGGCCATGCCGAAGCCCGCCGAAGCGCCGACGCCGTAGGCCATGCCGACTTCGCCGAAGCCCGAGACGCCTTCATCGGTGTTGATGCGCACGACGACCGGGCGCCACTTCGAAACGGCCGATTGAATGGGATTCTTTACATCAATGATGTCTACGCTGACGATTTTCATTTTGGACAACCCCTTCTGAGTGTGTAGGCAGATCGTGATGTCCAGGATCGCCCCGTGCCGAAGATGCGCAATTGATGTTCAATTGATGTTCAATTGATGTTCAATCGATGCTCAATTTGTGCCGGCATGCGGGAGGAGCCTGAACACTGAACCGGTGCCGCGGCGAGGTATGTCACGGCACGTGCTTTACATCGTATACGGGTTAACCACGAGCAAATGTAAATACTTTGACGTAGATCGAAGAAAACAATTTTGTTTCGTCCTGATTGAAAACTATAGGTTTTTTGAATTGTCTTTATAGGTAGGGTGCAAAAGATTGGGGTGCTAAACTCGCGGCCGTGCGTCTGCCGCAGGATTTTCCAACATTGTTTCCTGCGGGCGCATCGCCACACAAAAAGTTACCTGCCAACAGTCAAGCAACCATGACGATTGAAATTGCGCTCGCCCTCCTTGTGCTCGGGTCCTGCACCGGCTTTCTGGCCGGGCTGCTCGGCATCGGCGGAGGCATGATTCTCACGCCCTTTCTGACGATGCTTCTCGTCTACACCGGGGTTCCCGAAGAACACATCGTGCACGTGGCGATCGCCACGTCGCTTGCGACCATCATGTTTACGTCGCTCTCCTCGGTGCGTGCGCACCACAAGCGCGGCGGCGTGCTCTGGAACGTGGTCTGGATGATCGCCCCGGGCATTCTTGTGGGCGCCTTGGTGGGCGCCAAGATCTCGAGCGCCCTGCCCACCTTCTGGATTTCGATGGTGTTCGTGTGCTTCGTGGGCTTTTCGGCCTGCAAGATGTTCATGAATTCCAAGCCCTCGCCCGCGCGAGAGCTCCCGGGCCGTCCGGGGCTCTTCGGCATGGGCGGCATCATCGGCATCATCTCGGCGCTCGTCGGTGCGGGCGGCGGCTTCATCTCGGTGCCCTTCATGGTCTGGTGCAACGTGCGCATGCAAAGCGCCGTGGGAACGTCCGCGGCCCTGGGCTTTCCTATTGCCGCCGCGGGCACCTTGGGCTACATCATCACCGGCTGGGGCGCAACGGGCCTTCCTGGTGCCCCGATGATGCTGGGCTACATCCATCTGCCGGCCCTCTTGTGCGTGTCGGCCGCGAGCGTGTGCACGGCCCCCTTGGGCGCCAAGGTCGCCCACAGCATCAACACCAAGCCCCTGAAGAAAATCTTTGCCTGCAACCTCTTTATTTTGGCCTCCTACATGCTGTATCGTGCCGTATCTAGCTTGTAGTTGGTTTTACGTAGTCCGCAAGGATGAGCTCGAAAGTCTTGAGCAGAGCTCCTTTGCGGCCGACAATGGCCTTTTGACGATTCACGAGACCATCTTTTGGCAATATTCGAGCGCCGGCATTTCCCCCGAAATGTGTCTTTAGAGCGCCAGGTTCTGCGGCAGCGTTTTCCCTGCACTCCCGTCAATTGGGGAGGGGTATGGTAAATCGGCAGGGCCTGACGGAAGCAGGGGGAAGCAAACGGCGCCGCCGCCTGTTTCAAGCCGCCTTAGTCAGAGCAAGCGCATGTGCGCTTCTCTCACAAGGCGGCTTGACTTGACCTTTCAAGGACCCCGATCAACATGCAGAAAGTCAAATACGGCGTCTGGAACGGCGTCATGTACGACAACACGCAGGGCGGCGACGCCGCCCCCGACGATCTGCCGCTCAATGCGCTGCAAAACTTCAATCCCGGCAACCCGATTGAAGCGATCATCGGCAAGCCCGGTTTTCTCATCTTCAACGACTCGGTGAGCCTCACCGGGATCCTCTACCGCTACTACGCGCGCGTGCACGCGATCGCATGCGGGCGCTGCACGCCGTGCCGCACGGGCGCGATTCTCATCGAGAAGGCGCTCGAGGCGCTCATCCGCGGCGAGGGCGACACCGTCGACTGGGATCACATCTACGATACGGCGCTGCAGATGCGCCGCACGAGCCTGTGCGGCATCGGCCGCACCTCGCCCGTGGCGATGATCGGGGCCCTCAAGTACTTCAAGCACCGGCTTTTCGCCAACCCCACGCTCATGGTGGGCGACATGTACACGACGGTGACCGCAAAGTGCATCGAGGCCTGTCCCGCGCACGTCAACATTCCGCGCTACATCGACTATGTGCGCGACGGCCACCCGGAACTTGCCGTGGGCGTGCTGCTGCACCACTATCCGCTGGTTGCGAGCTGCGGGCGCGTCTGCGCGCGCCCGTGCGAAGCGGCCTGCCGACGCAACTACATCGACACGCCCGTGGCGATCAAGGACATCAAGCGCTTTGCGGCCGACAACGTGGGGGCATCCGTTTCCGAGCTCTTCAAGGGCATGGATCCGATGCTTGATCCCACCAAGGCGCGCGTGGCGGTGGTGGGCGCGGGCCCTGCGGGCATCAACTGCGCCTACAACCTCCTGATGATGGGTTACCCCGTCGACATCTACGACAAGGACGAAAACGCGGGCGGCATGGCGCTGCGCGGCATTCCGCCGTATCGCCTCCCCAAGGGGCTTCTCCAGAAGGAAACCGACGCCATCAGCGAACTCGGGGGCGTCTGGCACTTTGGTAAGCAACTCGGGCGCGACTTTACCGTCTCAAGCCTCTTTGACGACGGGTACGGTGCGGTGTTCCTTGGCATCGGATGCGCCGAAGGCGCCTACCTGGGGCTTCCGGACGAAGACACGACCACCAAGGGCTACCGTAACGGCATTGACTTCCTGCTGGAGGTCGAAAAGGGCGTTGCGGAAAACAACCTCCCGAAGCTGGAAGGCGACGTCGTGGTCGTGGGCTGCGGCAACGTCGCCATGGACTGCTGCCGTACCGCCAAGCGCATTTGCACGGGGAACGTGCACGTGGTCTACCGCCGCACCGCGGCCGAGGCAAGTGCGGATGCCGAAGAAATCAAGGCGGCCGAGGAAGAAGGCGTGATCTTTCACTTCCTCACCAACCCCGTGAGCATGCAGGTCGAAGACGGGCGCGTCACCGGCGTGCGTCTCGTTCGCATGGAGTTGACCGAGCGCGACGCCCGCGGCCGCCGCGGCGTGCGCGCGATCGAGGGAAGCGAATTCAATCTGCCGTGCTCGACCTTGATTGCTGCCATCGGTCAGAAGCTCGACCGCTCGGCCTTCAGCGAAGCCGACGGCGTTCTCTTTGACCGGCGCGGCAACATTGCGGTGACGAGCGCGCTTGCGACCTCGCGCCCCGGCGTCTTTGCGGGCGGCGACTGCGCGACCGGCCCTACGACGCTGATCGGGGGCCTTGCGCACGGCGAGCGCGCCGCGTACTCCATTGACGAATATCTCTCCCGCGGATCGGTAGGCTTTGTGCCGCGCTTCCGCATGGGACAGATCATCCACGACTGCAAGCTTCTTGAAGACGGCCGCCCCGAGCAGCCGCACCGCAAGATGCCGCGCGAGGAGCTGCCGCAGATTCCGGTTGAAAAGCGCGAATGCAATTTCGCTGAAGTCGATCTGGGCTTTACCGCCGAACAGGCCCAGCGCGAAGCGTCCCGCTGCATGCGGTGCTACCGCATGTACGCCATCGTGACGCCGCGTCCGATCCCGGGCAATGAGCGCGTGGATTATCAGAAGGAAAAGGTTCTGCCGGGAGCGTAAGAGACATGAAAGCCTGGATCAACGACGTAGAAATCGAATTCACCGAGGGCGAAACCGTCCTGCAGGCCGCAACCCGCGTGGGAATCTTCATCCCGACGCTGTGCGCCTTCCTGCCCCTGGATCACACGCCCGGAACCTGCCGCATGTGCCTCGTGGAAATCTCCCCGGGGGCCGACGGCAGCGACAAGCAGATCGTTACGGCCTGCACGACGCCCTTGACCGAAGGGATGCGCGTGCAGACGCGTACGGCCGAAGTGCGCCGCGTGCAGCGCATGCAGGTCGCCTGGATCTTTGCCGACCACGATCAGGACTGCGCAAGCTGCGCTCGATACGGCAACTGCGAGCTGCAGGACCTCGCGCTTTACGTGGGCCTGCGCGACAACTCCTGCAACGGCCGCTTTACGACGCCGCGACCGGACGACTGGTCGGCGACGGGCGTCGTGCGCGACGCCAACAAATGCGTGCGCTGCTACCGCTGCATCAACGTCTGCCGCCGCGTGCAGGGCGTCTCGGCATTGACGCTCGACGACATCGGCACCAAGAGCGGCGTGGGCATTGCGGGCGCCGTGCGCTGGGCCGACAGCGGCCTGTGCGTGCAGTGCGGCCAGTGCACGCTGGTGTGCCCGACGGGCGCGCTGTCCGAACACGATCAGATCGAGCAGGCGGTCGACTGGTTGAACGACCCCGAGATCAAGACCGTGGTTGCCTTTGCGCCTGCGGTGCGCGTGACGATCGGCGACGAGTTTGGTCTTGAGCCCGGCACCAATACCGAGCGAAAGATCATTACCGCCTTGAAGCGCCTGGGCGCGGATTACGTCTGCGACATCAACTGGGGCGCCGACGTCACGGTGATGGAGGAGGGAACGGAACTCCTGCATCGCCTCTCGACCGGCAAGGGCCTTCCGATGATGACGAGCTGCTGCCCGGGCTGGGTGAACTTCGTCGAGAAGCTGCATCCCGAATTGATCGAGAACCTCTCGAGCACCCGGTCGCCTCAGGGCATCTTCGGGTCGCTCGTGAAGACTTGGTTTGCCAAGGAGCACGGGATCGATCCCAAGAAGTTGAAGTTCATTTCGCTTATGCCCTGCACGGCGAAAAAGGACGAGGCCGCGCGCGACCAGCTCAAGAAGGACGGGCTGCCCGACACCGACCTTGTGCTCACGGTGCGCGAGTTCGCGCGTCTCCTGCATCGCTACGGCATCAACTTCTCTGAGCTTCCGGAAGGCGACTACGACTCGCCCTTCATGGCGCAGAACTCGGGCGCCGGCGCCATCTTCGGCGTCACGGGCGGCGTGATGGAAGCGGCCGTCCGTACGGTCTACCACCAGGTGACGGGCAATGAACTCGAGTCGGTAGCCTTTGAAGCCGTGCGCGGTCAGGAGTGGTTGCGAGAAGCCACGGTCGATCTCGGCGAAAAGGGGAAGGTGCGCATTGCCGTTGTGCATGGGTTGGCCAACGTCGAAAAGCTCCTGCCGCAGATCAAGAGCGGCGAGCGGCACTACGACTTCATCGAAGTCATGGCATGTCCGGGCGGCTGCGTTGACGGCGGCGGTACGATCCGCTCGAAGTTCAACTACCTGCAGTTTGCCGACAAGCGCGCCAAGGGGATCTACACGATCGACAGCAAGCGCAAGATTCGGCAGTCGCACAACAACCCGGATGTGGTGCGGCTCTACAAGGACTTCCTCACCGAGCCCATGAGCGAGAAGGCTGAAGAACTGCTTCACACCACCTACAAGGATCGCAAGGCGGCACCGCGTCGTCGTACGATCACCGAAATCTGGAAGGACGTGAAGCTGGGCTAAGACGGATCCCAAGTCCGGTCTTTGTCAATGAAGGGGTGCGAAAGCACCCCTTCGTTGTCTCCGTCGTTGATTTGAAAGGATAATTTTCCGTTTACTCAAACTTTTTGATCGGTATGCGTCAAAGAGGACTTGACAACGACGAAATTCTCCTTCACAATGCGCAACCCGCTTGATGATGAATCAAGCACAGCAAGCCGAACGAAGAGTGCGCAGCACTCTTTTTTCATGACTTCAAGAAGCTCTCGAAGAGCTTCGCGAAGAAGAAAAACAAAAAAGTTTTCCGAAAGACTTGCAAAACGGATTTGAATCGCGTATGATTTCAATCCTTCGCCGCTGAAACG